>Ga0209208_10005150_pt1 | contig 18275 bp, 7 predicted proteins | sample S1TSphfallax_3_FD_187694 | JGI IMG/M metagenome (GOLD analysis project Ga0209208, IMG submission 187694) | Host-associated microbial communities from peat moss isolated from Minnesota, USA - S1T2_Fd - Sphagnum fallax MG (SPAdes) (version 2) | ecosystem: Host-associated > Plants > Peat moss >... | reverse complement strand
TAAAATCAAAATTGAAAAATTTAAAGAAATTCGGGCATGTTTTTAATTTGTTAGGAAGCCCTAAATGAGTGAGATTTTTTGAGGTGGTTTTGTAATTTTTAGACCTAATGTGAATGAGATATTGAATAAGAGAATTTTTTTTCACTATGAATTAATTTAAACTTTTAAATATTGTTTGGACAATTGGATTTTATTGTTCAAGCCTTGTTCGCATCTAGGGCAGTGTCAGATGCCATGTTAGTTAAAATAAATTAACACAATATATATTAAGGAAGGTAATTTGTTTATCACATTGAGTTTTTCAAACCAAGGTGCCCCTTGTTGCACACTTGGTATTGTTGCAAAGCCCTTGATGAATAGGAGTGCATCAAAGTGGTTTCATAATGTTTATACCAAAAATTCAAAAAAAATGAAATGTACATATTTCAAGGAAATTGGGAAGCTTGGTAATGTTCAAAAGCCCTTGATGATTGAATTTCTTGGAGGCAATTTCATAATTTTTAGACCTAGTGTAATAAATATTGTATTTTAAATAGTTTTTTTCACTAGAAATTGAGCAAATGTCCAAAATCTATTTATCAAGGAAGTTTTGTGTTTATTTTTATCATATTGAGATTCCACAAACCAAGATGATCCCCACCATGCTCTTGGTGCCATTGGAAAGCCCTCAATGAGCAAGGGTGCACCAAGGTGGTTTCAAATGTTTAGACCTATGATGTGAAAATTATTACATATTGAACAATTCTATCAATTGAACATTGTGATTTTATTTTTCAAAAAATGAAAATTTAAAGGAAGCATGGCAATGTTGGCAAAGCAAGTTTTAAAAAAGTTTCTTAGCTAAGTTCTTGATTTGAATGTAGGGCATTTAAATTGGAAGTTAAAAAATTGGTTGAAATTTAGATTTGAATCCAAATTGTGCAACCCATGAATGTCTTGTTAAAACAAAAATCCAAACCACAATGTAGTTGTTGTCCCTTATTGTTGTTTGGGTACATACTAGTGTTGTGTGTGTAAGTGTTAATAGTTATATATACGATGTGTAAATTCAGTATAAGTGTAAATGATTTACATGTTCAAATTTTTTGCACTTAACACTTATCCTGTTACAATGTATATATATATATATATTTTAACACTTACACGAAGCCAGTGTAAATATCTGTCACATAAACTTACAAGGCCCAGTGTAAATGTTTTGGGATGTATAAGTGTAAATACTAAAATTATTTGCAAAGTCACCCTCTTTGGGTCTCCTTTCACCCCAAACCCATCTTTCAGGGGTATCCATAAAGTAAGGAAATTTATTAGATCTGGGAATGAAATGATGAAACTCAGCATTTAATGCACAAGGTTCAAGACTAATTGGAGTTGCTTTACAAGTACAAGCACTAATGAAGGGGCTAAGAAAAAAGGACAGACAGAGTGAAACTCAGTTCACCACAAAAACGGAGGTCCCCCCCCCCAACCCTTGAATGCTGATATATTTTTTTGAATCTCCTCAAGTTAAAATCACATTTTTTTATATTGTTATGTATTCACATTGTTTTATAGAACCATGTAAAATCATATAAATAAATATAAATAAAGAACCTATATATATATCGAACTGCGTAAAATTACATAAATAAATTTATTTTTACACTTACACGTATATGAATATAAATAAATTTCATTGTGGGATTTACACTTACATGGAGTGTGAGTCCCAAACCATTTACACACATAACATACGCACAAGTTTTACAAAAGGGAAATAGATTGAGAAATAGCTTAAAAGCTTTTGTTTTTAAGTAAGTTATATTATGTTTAATTGATTGTACATAACACTTAATATACTTATTTTATATCTTGGGTGCCATGTGCACTTGTTAAAAATATTTTTTAAATAATATAGATGATTATTCATAATTATTGATTACAATGTAGATGGAACTGAACCTAGTCTTAAATTGGAACATGCTTCGAAAACAATTTTTTTTTTGAAGCCTCCAAAGCTAGAGGACCAAAAAGTTTAAAACTTCATTCTTGAATCCACAAAGGAGGTTTGTTCAAACTTTAAAATAAAAACTAAATATTCTTCTCAAAATCAAAGAATCAAACAACACTTGGTTGAACTATATAAGTTGCATGAAATTTGTAAAAGCATGGGCCATAATGCCACAATTTATTAATATATCATTAATATTAATTAACAATTCGAAATCATTGTTGGTTAATATCAATGATAAATGTTACATTAACAAAGGATTAAGTTTTTCATTTAACAAATTATAGGGCATAATGGATGTGGCAAGTTATGGGATTTATGTTGGTTAAAGGTCTAGATTATAGGTCAGATTTTAGAAATCTTCGGATCAAAGGCTTTGATTTTTGTTGGAACTACTATTGGAACCTAACCGAACACTAGGATTTTTTTTTCAAAATGGAATTAAAAGTTGAACCATAGGTGTTGCCATGTTTTAAACAAGTTTAAAATCTTGAAGTAAATAAGTACAATTCATTAATTAGTTATATATATAAAGCTTGACCCTAATTTTTAGGCAAGTTATTGCATGTGATTGATTATACATAATTAATCTTACCAAAAAATATCTAACTGTGTAACATGGAGATGGAACCATATTTGGTCTTAAACTAAACCAACTTTGAATTCTTCACCAAAATGACAAGAACCAAAAGTTCTAAAATTCCAAAGACTTAGTCGAAAGATTCGATTGGAAATTATAGAAAAATAAAATTGAGTTAAAAAATTGGTCCCAAATGAAATCAAGAACCAAACAACACTAGTCATAACATGCCAATACATCAAATGCATTATGACAATTTGAAAAGAATAACAACATTGAATAAATCCAAGTAACCCCATTTTTCAAATGCCAACCTTTTAATTGGCTTTTAAATTTTTGGATTAACAAATATACAAAAATAACTTTTTTTTATACCATTTAAGATTGTATCATGTTATGTTATTAATGATTTAGTTGGGTGTTCACCCATCATTAATTTTAAAACTCAATTCAACTACAAAACAAATGTGAGATGCCTTATCAAATGGTTAAACCTCAAGGTTTTATGTAAAATTGTGATTTGACACTAATTGCATCTAGAGTTCTAAATGTACAACACAAATTGCCCATGCTTGTGGCAATGACATCAATCATGGCCCGAGAGGAGATTTATACTCTCATAAAACTTTCCAATCCACACAAGAATTATTTACCATTTTTTTCTAGAAAACATCTTTTTCCCTAACAACTATAATCTATATTTGCTAAGCAACCAAATCTACATCTTTAATCTATTTCTTGAGGTAGGCATGTTGATGTTTACATGAAAACGAGGTCATCCACAACAAGATTGGTTCAAGTCACCATTATGAGATATGGCCTTGTATTAAACTATATGGCATTGCCATGAATAAAATAGATATGAGGTGAAGATGTGTATGCATGTAATCACTTTCTTTTTGGGGAATAAATTTATCACAATTTGTATCCAATAATATTTTTGTGTATTTTTTTATATGATCATGTGATTAAATTATGTAAGTTTCAATTTCTGAATACATGGGCATAGGTGTTATCAAGTATTTGAGACATGCAAATAAACTATGCTACGGATTTGGAGATAAACATAGGAATATTTTTCTAAAACTTTGTCATATTTGCATGAATCAAATGATGATTTATGGAATGCTTGCACGATCTAAAATTGTCACCTTTTCAAAATACAAGACCTTGTGTTGTTGCAAGGCACGTGAATAATAAGATTGAACATGATACCATTTTCTATAATGATGACGATTGTTACAAGAAGGCTTGAAGTTCCCATCTTGCCAACACAATTTGCAAGATATAATCCAAACACGGATAGACAATCAAATGCTACAATGTTTAAATCTTAAAAGCTTAAAACCATTCCAATGACAAAAGGCCTAAATGACAATTTCCTTACTTAGCATCTTAAAAGGGTTTGTCTAGTACATGTTAGGACTGAGGAGGCACATCTTTTAAGTTTGTGTGTGACATGATTTGTTTTACTACTTTCAATAAGTTAAAACATGAAAACGGTGTTAACATGTGAGCATGTTCTTATATCTAAGTACAACAATAGAAAATGTAAGACACTTTTTGCGAATTGGGACCAAATGTCCCTTCACTTTACAAGCCACCTTATATACCCTAACCACCTCCTTTTGGCAATGGTCATGTTTTAAATATGTAACAAAGGTTACCAAGTTGATCCACAAGTGTCATATTTGTTATTTACTGTGACTAGATGTTTCTATGGCCCCATATTATATGTCATATTAGGTAACACGTACGATGGTTTAGTGTGACTAGATGTTTCTATGGCCCCATATTATATGTCATATTAGGTAACACGTACGATGGTTTAGTGTGACTAGATGTTTCTATGGCCCCATATTATATGTCATATTAGGTAACATGTATGATGGTTTAGTGGTGACCATGCACAAGATATGGCCACAAAATCGAAATCATTTTGTATTTAATTGAACATAGAAGTACTTATTATGTTGCTCAAATGAACTCATGTCGACCACCATGAATTTTTATGTGGGCTACAAAAATGATTTCATACATTCAATCTTCAAATTTTTTTTATGCAAGTAAAATTCTATAAATTTATACATATTTGTAGTGCTACAAACATCAAGTCAAATAATGACCACATTGCAAATGGTATTGGGTTCAAATCACAATTAAGTCATGTTAGATGTTACAAGCTTTAACACGCCCAACTACATAAAATGATAAAAGGCTATATAAGTGTCGATAATGTATTTGAAAAAACGTGGGTATATTGGGTCAAACATTTGGAGAGCGTTGCCCCCATTATGTTGTCCCGCCCTATTGTGGCAGCCTTATCTGACCTCTTGTGAAAGGAAATAGTAGTCCCTATGGGATCAAAAAGTTACACAATCACTCCAAGTTGGCAAACCGAAAGTCCCCATTATGCCCATTTTATAATATTACATCTTACAAGAAATGTTTTTTTTAACAATAGTTTATTTGTCATGAAGAACCCACTAAATATTTGGTTATGGTTTGGGAATAATTTTGGTTTTGTAACCTGTCCACAAGGGAAAAAATACTTTTAAATATTTCAACCTTTTCATGCATTGGTTGTAATTACATGTGCAATTTTGAAGTTTATGCCACAAGTGTTTATATTTGGAAATTCCTTTTTAAAATTTGTGCAATTCCACTAGGAACTTAGTTCTAAGACTTTAACAAGTGGTGTGTTACACATTGATGTGTATTGGTTAACAAGGCTCGGAGGTTGAATGAAAATATCGAATCACAAATCTCATCCAACCTGGGCTTCAAATCGTACTCACAAATGAGATTGAAGATCGAAATGAAGAATACTAGATACTACCCAAGTCTTGGACTTGTTCCTCTTTTCATTTGTCAAGATGGTGGCATCGTAGGCTTTAAAATATTAATAAAGTTTTGTGTGAATATTATGTAAAGCTTGCTATCAAAACTCCATGATTTTCTTCTAACAATTTAAACCAAGGTTGCTTTGGTGCCCTTATTTTACAAGTTAATGTTATATATACATATATAGATATGAAGTGGGAAATCAATGTATTTCATGTTTTAATAATCATCTTCTATACTATTATTACTATCTAGAACTTAAACATTTTTTTGGGTGACTTGTTCAAAGTTGAAGATAAAGCTCCTTCAATTCTTCTTGGGAGTTTGAGGTAGTAATTTGTTTTTGAATATCCTCAAATTTATATTAAATTCCTCATCTTTCTTATTATGGTTGCAAGATTAATGAAAGGTCCCAAGTTGCTTTATAATTAGTTTATGGGTTCTTACTCTTCTTTTTCTTTTTTTCTTTCCATATGGTGCATGTCTAGGCTCTTGTCGGATATTTGGTGGATAGGTAGCAAATGGACGATGTCCAACATTCATGTCTTCCCTCGCAATTCTCTTCTTCTTTGGGTAGGATATTGCTCATGGTTGTATTTCATGTTTTTTTATTATGATGGTTCATATACCTAAGCATTACATTAGGTGAGCTTCTTGCCAACACTTTTTTTTTCCCGTAAGAATTTTCACACTATTGTGAAATTTTCCCCACAAATTGAATGATTTTTGACATTTTGCAAAAATCCAAAAAAAGTGAAAAGGTCTTTAAAAATTGTCAGATTTATATACATGGTTCAAGACTCAAGTAGGGTAGCAAAAAATTATATAAGGATGTTTAGATTTTTGCATTTCATATTTCTTTAAATATTCAAATTTGGCAAAATCAGCTTATGGATGATCACCACCTTTCACACGCTTCACAAATTGTTTCATTCACAAATATTTTCTCTTGCACATCAAATTGGTGTTCATCAACCTTATTTTGTGGGACTCCTTTCCCTTTGGTGGTCAAGTTATTTTCTTCCCTTCTTTTTTGATGGTTTCTATTTGTCATTGTTTGTTAAAAACACATGTGATTTCAAATAATTTCAACTTTATATGAAAATTCCTTATAACAAAAGTTATAGGTTTCATATATGAAATCAACTATATATATATGTGATGTTTATAGCATTGAATGAGAAAATAAACCTGATTTTGACAAAAACTATTGAGAAAAGAAATTGTTATATCTTTAGATGATAATAATCCTAACAAATTTTTATATTATTTTTTCTGGGGAGAATGGTAGATAGGATGATGTAAGTACTACTAACACAAGGTAGCCACCTCGGACCAAATCTTGACAAGCTGTGCATTGGGTTCTCCAAGGAAAGGTTCTCGTCCCTTTTGGTTAGAAGGCAAGAGCAATTGTTTGAGTGGAACCCACCAAAAGAGCTTTATTCGACTAGAAAAGACCAACTTGCTTTGCCCTAGGAGTGTGGAGGTACGTGAAGAAACAAACTTGGGAAACCCTTATCCCATGCCTTCCATGCTTTGGGTCCATATTATTTATATATATATGTATAATATTTTTAATATTTTTTAATATAAACACATACACATAGATATGTATTATGCACTAAAGACCCTCCCCAAGTGAAATGATTTTTTTTTTAAATTTGAGAATTTATACATCAATTTTAAAAATCAAAACACAAAGCTATATTTTATTTTTAGGGTTGCATAATTATCAAGAGTTAATATGATGAAGAGAAAGAAGGAAATCAAGTGCTACTTATTTGTTTTAAATAAAAAACTTTGGTTGTGATGTCCTCATCCCCCACAATCTATTGTTTTTAGAGGCATTGAAGTTGATGTAGTAGAGTCACTTCAACTCACTATGTGTTGCTTGTTTAGTGCACTTGGGGGGAAAAAAAAACCACCGTATGGAATGACCTTATTGTTTTGGGGTCCAACTCTTGTCAAAGAATTTTTTGGAACACAAGCAAATTGGCCACTATTAGTTGGTGGTGATGATCGTGGTGTTGATGACACCAACATTTTTGCACAAACACCCATCACTCCCAAATTTTTATTTTTGTTTTTTGTTTCGAACTGGCACCTCTCTCTCTCTCAATCCAAGAACACCCATATTTATTATTCATGAAATTAGCCAATCACCCACCTCTCCTTCGCCCGTCACCAACAAAAGAGAAAAGTTTTAGGCCTCTTTTGGAAGTTGGAGGAGAGGAGAGGAGAGGAGAGGAAAGAAGGGCACACACCCCTAAATTAGGCAACTAACTAACTAACTTGTTAATTATTTATTAGACTTTTTCTTTCATGGGAAAATCAAATTATCTATATGGAGTTGCAAATTCATATACCCTTTTTTTATAAAAAAATTGGGGGGGGATTATTTATTAATTTAGTACCCATTATTACAATTCCTTAAGCAAAGGTTACTCCCTTTGTCCCCATTCCATTTCATTCATAAGTAAAATTAAGCGCCACCCATTGAAAGGCCGGGCAGGCATACAGGCCTTAGGTCGGTTGACACAGACCAGGTGATCCTACATTGCATGTGATCCATTGACTAAGTAATGTGCAAGATATAGTCACCCGAAGATATAGAGGCCGATAGATTCTCGGGTTTGGGTCCTCCACTACCCAACATTATCACAGGGTCACCCATTGTCTCTCTCCTCTCGCAGTGCGCTTGCCCTATATGACCGAGCTTGCGAAAGTGCACATCTTTGTGGTCGACATCGCCGAGCGCAAGCGAAGATTGTTAGTATTTGTGTTGGTGTAAAGAGGGAGGAAGGGAAATGGAAAGAAAGAGTTCTTCTTAATTTCCCGTTTTGGAATTTTTTTTTTTTAAATCCCATTTTTTTCCAGGCTCTGAATCTAGTTTGCAAACTGGTTCGGTGTTTTGTTCTGCTCATGAGTAGAACAGCAGCAGCAGCAGCAGCAGCAGAAGTGAAAGAGAAAAAGGGGAGCAGAAGCTCGTTTTGGTCTTAGAAAGCAGGTTTCTCAACCGCTTGTTTGTTGTGGAGCTTGCATCATTTCAAGCTTGTGAGCTCCTTAGCTTAGTAAACAGGTTTTTGCGTAGAAAGGTAGGAGGAGGAGAACGTTTAGGGTGTGTATAAGGAGTGTAGATGGGAGGAGATGGATCTTGTCATAGATTCCGTAAGATGTGTCTTCCTGTGGTAGAACTAGCCTTCTTCCTAAGTGGGTTGTAAGAAGACGTGAGGGAGAGCTCTCCTCTTTTGTACTCGGAGAAACTGGGATCGAGAACTTGGGGTATTAGGGTTTTGTGCTGAAAGGAACGGCCGCTTTGGGTGGGTGGGTGGGTTGATGTATGAGATAGTAAACACTCCTTTAACGCTCTGGTTGTTGTGATATTTTCATGTCTTCCAGCGGGAGGAGGAGCAGCAGCAGCAGTAGCAGAACTACATCATGGAATAGTAGCTTTCTTTCCACCGTCCTCTATTTTCATGCTGAGAGGGGGTGCAGCAGGTGGCCAGTTTCACAAGTTCTGGATTTCAGATAACAGCAGCTTACTGACCAGATCTCTCTGTATGTCAACTTCTTCTTTAAGCTCTTCTTCTTAAGCTCTCGCTCACCCTTAGCCCCTTCACCTATTCTGCAAAAGCTAGCTCCTTCTCAGAATACCTAGCTCTTTCTCTTCTTCCTCTTTGATGGACATCAATGAGCTTCATCGACAAATAAGCATGCGAAACCAAGCAGAAGCTTTGTCCATTGTACCACTTTTTTTCAGTATTTTTTTTCTCCGAATGAAGATAGTTTTGGGGTTGCACGAAGCAGCTTTGGGTGATGACCTTGTATGTGGTTATAGTTATTGCCAAGCTTTAACCGTGGATGTAGTTCATGAATTTCATGGGTGGCAGTCTCTCCTCAGATGTGTCTGTCTCTCTGTCTTTCAGTAAGTGCAGAAGCCCTTTTGTGCATTGCAGTTTTATTGACTCTGAAGGAATTGGATTTGGTTCAGGAGCTACAAGCTTAAAGAAGGAGAGTAGCTTGCACAGAATGGGAACAATGGCACAACCCAGCCTTGAAGAGGTAAAAAGCTATATACCTCTATCTGCTGGGATTTGAAGCTAAGTTGTTTCATTTGCTTCTTTAGAGTTGAGCTGAGGAGCCACTAGCATGCATGCATAAGAGGAAAGAAAGAATATGTGTTTTGTTTGACAAAATAGTGAAGGTTTTACTGTGAAAAGAATTGATGTTGGATGTTTTGGGTCTTGAAAGAAAGTGCAAGGGTAAGATCTTTCCTTGGACCCAAAATAGGTTTTGTTTCTTGAGAGACAGTTAGAAATGTGCAGCGCTCTCACACACACAATGTACACAGGATGAGAGAGCTGAAGCTTTCTTCATAACTGAACCTCTTCCTGTAATGTTTGTTTATTTTGTGGTAACAATCTTGTGGTGTGTTCTATATGTTGGTTGGTCATTATTTTACAGGTGTTACCAGAATGCCTAGTGGTGGAGGTTATGAACAGAGTGCGGGATGCAAGGGATTTAGCAAAATGCTGTGTTGTTAGCAAAGGGTTGCAACAAGCTGTGCACAATGTTGTTTATGTCCAGTTGATCTGCTTGAAGAAGTATTATGTGGAGGCACGTCGACTCTTTTTTGTAAAACCTCCAGGCATGCACCACATCAACATGGGCGATGGTTACAATGTAGGTCAAAACTTCGGGGGTCAGAGCATTGGAGATCAGGATAATGATGATGAAGAGGAGGAGGAGGAGGAAGAAGAGGAAGAAGATGAGGAGGAAGAAGAAGATGAGGATGAAGAGGAGTGTTGTGGTGGTTCAGGCACTGGGCTTCATGCCCAAGTGCCTTTCAAGCTAGCAGTCATGAACATGGTGCAGCAGGTAAAAAGGATTGAGCACTTGAAGCTTGAGATTGAGCCAGAGATGCAAGCCAACCCTTTTCAAAAGGATGAAATCCATCTCAAGGACTTCTGGTTGAGTGAACCCCATTTTGTGCACGATTGGGCACGTAGAGTTGGCCCTTCTCTCCAGCACCTCTGTCTTGTGGACTATGGACAGCAAGCCATCTTGCGCCCAACCCCAGTTGTACAGATCCTTGCTGAGACCTGTAAGTGATGGTGATCATCTCCCCAAAATCTGTCTGTGCTGGTTTCTATCAGCATCAGGAGCTATATGATTTGACGACATATACTGATGTGTTTGTCATGTCTGAATGTTTTTTCAGGCCCATTGCTGAAGACATTAGAGCTCCGGAACATGTTTCTGGATGTGAAGGACTGCCGGGTATTGCCACATGTGACATGCCTGACACTCCGGTGCATAAAGATGATGGGCAGGGGGCTGACAGATATCAGCAAATGCATGCCTGCTCTGACCATGCTTGCAGTTGTGAGTGTGTTTGGGGTTGAGGAGGCCAAGATCACATCAGAGCACATGCAAGTTATGTGCTTGGGCCTTTCAACAAAGGCAAAGACTGTTGAGCTAAACCTTCCTAACGTACATAAGTTGCAGCTCAAAATGTCATGCCCAGATTCACTCTCGGTTTCTGCACCGAGTCTGGCATATGTGGCTGTTTGCATGGAGAAACGAGAGGGTGCAGTGGTGGAGTTTGAGAGGATTTCTAACCTCAAGGAGCTTCTGTTTGGAGCCTCTCACTTCTTTACACTAACAAAGCTCATCAGAAACAACCCACTACTAGAGAAGGTTTTCCTTGATGTGCCATGCATAGCTCTAGGGGATGACGGAAAGTGGGAGGGTCTGTTACCTGATGTTCCATTGATGACCCCTGACATCAAAGAGCTTGAGGCATCATGCCCATGTTTGCATACACTGAGCATTGGTCCAGGGCTCTGGCACTCCTTGGAAGATGGTTTTGAGAACAAGCACGAACTAGCCATGTTCAACAAGTGGCCATCCCTCAAGCACCTCATAGTCCACATGGTTGTTCAGAAAATGGACACGTGCCTCTCTGTTTTGCGACTCATCTTTGCAGCAGTTCCATCACTCGAGACTCTTGAGATTTATGTCCATGCAGACAGTCCGGTGGATGTGGAGCAGTTTCTTTTGGCATGTGATCAGCATATACACTTCTCGTTCCGGTCAGGGAAGTGGAAGAAAGGCTTGAACTTTTCATGTTTCAGTTTCTGAAAGCCACCCAAGTCATTGGAATAGTTTTTTGGGAAAATAGCTGCTTCTGCTGCCAGGTACCTTTTTTATGTTAGACAGAACACCCTCCTACGTTAACTTAACACGGCTTTTTCTAGTCACCCTTTTCACTGGACAATGATTTTGTTCCAGGACCAGGTTCTATTTTGAAATTGTTTGTACAGTGAGTCTCTTCTCCTCCTGAGTTATGTAATGTGAAGATTGGTTTTGACATTTTGAGCAGCTAAGTGTGGAAACTGCATTGCTAGTGTCTCTCATAGATGTGGCATATCCATCTTCTTAACAACTCCTAAATTATGGCTTTTCATTGCAACTCTGAAAATGATATCTGAGTTTTGAGAGGTGTCAGTTTGTTGATAGCATCTGTTATTAGGTTTCATTACTGACCTAATGAGCAATACATGACATATTATTCTTGAACTAAGAATGGACATATCTTATGACATCCAACTACTGGAAGTGAAATCTTGCCACAAATTCTATGTTTGGACAATTTGTGGGAATTTGGTCTACATTGGGTTCATCTCATGGAAGTAAATCACTGTGGAGAATAGATTTAAAGGTGTGTGGAAATTGGGTACCTTTTGATTGTTGATGAATGGGCTCAAGTTCTCAGATTCGAAGGACTTTTTAAGTCATCTCTTACATGCGAAGAAACTATGGTAGAAAGGAAAAATACCTAAGTTCTCTCCTCTCACATTGAAAGAAGGTTACATAACATCTTTTACATGTGATGGAACTTGAAAACAAAAAAGCACTCAAGTTTTACATGTGCAAAAAGAGTGTTATAACAATGAACTTTGCCCAAAACAATTGTTATAGCCTTTGGGGATATTACTTAGTGTGTTTGTAACATCTGTTACTTGTGACTTGTGAGAATAAACTTTGCAAAAGTTTTTGTCATGACTTTTTGTGGCACTGAGTGTTGTTCCCTTGATATCAATCTTGCTACTACTACTACTATCCACCAGGGCCACAAACTTAGATAAGATTCTGGAGGCACGAAACCAAGAAAAGAGAAAAGAAAGTACCTAATTGGCTAGGCCTGATTATTATTATACCCCACCCCTGTCTATAGTTCTTTGTGCTTGAGTTTGTGTGACCAAAATATTCCCGTAATTTTTTGTCTGAGCATTTCTTGTTGGGACTTGCACATAGAATAACTTGTTTTGTGTGGCAATGGTAGCAACAATGCTAACTTATGACACCCACACAACTATCTTGTGTGGCAATGGTAGCAACAATGCTAACTTATGACACCCACACGACTATCTTGCCTGCCTCCGGATCTTGACTTGGTTTTATTCATCCTCTGCTGAATAAACAGGGCACAGGAAGAATAACCTCTTGGCCCCGATTAACTTCCCCCTCACACTACCTAGGCAAATTACCTAGGTATGTGTGCGGGTAAGTAGCTTTGGAGTGTAAGTGGTTAGTATGTATGTATAGGAGAAGGGTCTATTAGCAGACCCTTTCGGATTTGAGATCTCTTTAAGCTTATTGAAGGGTTTACTAATAGACTCTTGTCTTACATAAAGTGTTTTGTGGCATTGTAAGCTTATTGAATAGACTCTTCTCCTACATAATGTGTTTTGTAATGGTAAAGGGATAGTGAGGAAGGATAGGCCATAGGCCAGTGATAGTTATGTTGAAAAGTTGAAGAGTACTTTTCAGATTGTGTAAATTATTGTTCCTTTAACATCATTACGACATCAATGAACATGATTTTTTTACTCAATGAGAGACCAAAAAATGTACCCAAATTTAATTTATTTTTGAAAATTACAGCGATGCTTTACGTATGTAAGCAAGTGACACACTTTGATGACAATGACGACTACATAGATAGATGCATATGAATGGTTAATAGATAGCTAACCATCATGGTTTAGCTTTGTGATAGGATTACAATGAAAAAGCATTTCTTGTCCACCTACCATTCATCCTGCGTGGTGCCCTGCTACTGGTGGGTGCTTTGTTCAGTGTTCATTCCTGTCCCCACCTCCCCTCCCCCACATTTGTTTGTTATGAACACTTGTTACATGAACTTTGAGATCAGATATAGTTTTTCATTGGGTCTCACATTTTGAGGAATGTTCATCACCAGGTGTTATTGTGAATTGTGATCATTTTTTAAAAATTTGTGGGGGGTGGGGGAGGGTTTACAAGAAGTGTGGGCTTGGGCCTGTGTGTAGAGTTAGTTTTGTTTTTGTTTGTAAAATGGAATGGAAGACCCTCTAGTTACAGGTCTAAAAATTTATTTATCTTTAAATCTATGGCAAAGGAAAACCAAGAGTCATTTACACAATGACCTTGGTGCTTGTTTCAAGTGCCAGCACCTTTCAAAAAATTGTCAAATGTCTCAAGCATGTTATGATGCCCTACTGATGATTCCATGATGTGCAATTTGCCCAGAAGACCTTTCCATGTGTCATAACAAATTCACTCCCTACAGAAAAGTATTTGTTTTACGTTCTCACACGGGTTCCCAACTATGTTCCCTAGGTTCCCTATCAAGAGCCCGCTACTTGGTCACCCACACCATCTCCCGTGTGGGATTCCATGATGTGCATTTGCCCAAGATCTTACCATGTGTCATAACATAACAATTCAAAAGTATTCGTTTTACACGTTCTCACACAGGTTCCCAACTTGGTCACCCACACCATCTCCCTTGTCAACCCCACACCCCCCTGGTGCTTGCTTTGCAGTGACATTGGTGTTTGCACAGTGCAACCCTTGCTCTCACTTCATTGTCATCTGCCATTTCCATTGACAAGTTCCAGAGCTTGCGAAGACTTGCTCACCTGCCTTCTCCACCACACCTTCAGAAGCTTCAAGACTTGCTCGCAGCAGGAGCACACAACATGGAAAATCTCGATACCACAGAGAGAGTGCCTATGATGAAAAGGAGTGGTCAAAAGAATGTAGAAACCAGCACCCACCAATGCACCATGAAGGATGAACGGTAAGTGGTCAGAAAACAGTTTTCTGTTGGGTTCTAGTTCCCTAGCTAACCATGATGGTTAGCTCAGTTGCTTTTCTTTTCTACCTACCTACTAACAACCCACAAGGAGGGTGTTAGTAGGTAGGTAGTAAAAAACCAGCCCTTCCTAATGTATAAACCATCTACTTACCTAGTATTTATCTATTTTCCTACCTATATATGAGACCTATTTCCTACTGAATTGGTTACCAAGGTGAAACCAAATATTAACTCGGTTCAGATTCATCCACAAGTGAGTAATAACGGGCATCCAGTGGATGGTGTGCTTGTGGGTGCTGGTTCACTGTGGGCCTCCATACCATCATGGTTTGGGTGCTACATAATATAGCCTGCCTACCACCAGAGGTGCTAACACCAAGTGTGAAGGCAGCTTTAGGTCTGCAAAGTGTAAGGTAAAAGCCCTAGGCTGAGGGTACGGTGTTAGCCTGCCTACCACCAGAGGTGCTAACACCAAGTGTGAAGGCAGCTTTAGGTCTGCAAAGTGTAAGGGAAAAGCCCCAAAAGCCCCAGGGTGAGGGCATTCCCAAAATGCAGGGCCCAACTCAACTTTAACTTTTTGGTGAGGTGGAAATGTCCTAGAATTTCTGGGAAACCCTAACCAATAATGGCCTACCCCATCCAATAAGTATATTTAATTATGTTCAGGGCACTCAAAACACTAACAAGGAAAGCTTCAACATGAGATTAATATGCTAGAGAGCAAAACACCTTTGAATGTCTTCAAATGGATTGGATCGGCCTCTCATTGCACCTCTCCTCATACAAATGTGATGTAGGGTTCAGCCTTGTGGTGATGATCAGCCATGAGATGGTTTAGCCAATTTGGCTATAAACAAAATATGAATGTTCAAAATTTAAGCATCCTTTTTATATGTGTTCCATATTCACTAGTTGGGGGTTGCCTGCCAAGTTCAAATTTTTCTTTTTTTATGTTTTTTTTTTCCAATGAGTCTCTTTGATTTGGCCATCATAAATAATTCTCAAACTTTGGAGACTCCTCAATATAGAAGAAGTATTAACTCCAACATCCTCAACCCTCTTCAACTATTATGAAAAAGAAAATGAGATCACCGAAGAGGAGAGGGACCCAAAGCAAAAAAAAAAAACACCACTAAAATAGTAATAAACTTACTATAGGCATGCCTTGAGTGCATGTTGAGCCCTCTCATTGGTTGCATGAATTTTTTGTTTCAAAAATTGTTTGTCACCATCTTTTCACTTGGCTTGATGCAAAACCTTGATGTTTTGGGGGGTTAAATTTTTTGATTTCTTCCTTGAAATTTGGTGATCAAAAACCTGAAAAAGGAAACCCACTTATTTATTTTCATTTTCAAAAAGAATCACTACAAAAGAAAAAAAAATTGATGTTCGCGCATTCAACATCACATTTTAATTTTTTCTGTTTTCATCTATGAAAGGAATTGGTAGTGTCAAAAGTTAGGAGTATATATATATATATATAGGAACACAAAACCTCATGGCACAAACATGATATTACAAACCTAATTTGACTTGTGTTGCACATCTTGAAAGTTCAATGGAACAAAGTTCTTAGTCTTATGCAAATGTTCACCATATGAAGCACTAGTAGAAAATTTCTAATGTATTCGGAAAGAATGTTTCCAAGCAGATCTTTTGCTCTGCAAAGGGTGGGGCATTCAGAAGAACAAAATGCATGCGGTGGTGACCGAGCATCTTGTGTTGTTTTCTAGTTTCCTCATGGTATATTGCAGGAAAAGAATGATTTTTTTATTTTTTATTTTTTCCTTCCAATGCCCTAGGAACAGAGTGTTGCTGAAATAAGCACTCATGGGGTTGGGTGGGTGCTTATTTTGGGAACACCCTAGTCCTTGGGCATTACCTTACTCTTAAAGTTATTGGGTGTCTAAATTGAATTGGCATGGAAACTTGGTTGAGGAATGGAATAGGGTAATGCACTAGAAGAAAAAATCCAACCTCATATGAAATTATAGATCACATTTGGTGATTGGAAATCAATTTCAAAATATATTTGCAACCCTTTGTTGTCAAAGGAGGGAAATGATGAGCAAACCCTCCATAGGTTATTCTTCAATCTATGTTACCAAGGAAACAATGGTATGAACTTTCTAGTCAACAATAAACCATACACGTTCAACCCTTTAGAAGTCAAATATGCCAATTGTGTGTAATGCCAAATACAGATCATTGAATGGTAAAGTACAAAGTTATATGCATTTTCCTTGACTTTCTTGGCCTCTTATTGTGTATAGTCTCCTCTCATTTTAGAGGTATGTGTATAATAATTCTTGATTGAGAGGAAATTTGATGGTGACAAATGCACACAACTAGAGAATACAAGAATGAACTAGGAGTTCATCACCATAGTTTGACATTGTTTCTCTTCGCAAAAGTTTGTGCATCACACAAGTATAATAGGACAAATTTACATAAAACAACCACACCAAAACACAAAACTCCAACCATTACTTAAATGTGTTCCATATGAACCCCATCAAACTTTATTCATGAAAGAACCATTACAAAAAAAAAAATGTGAATCATCAAAGGGTGGAACCAACAAATCTAGCTCCACAAAAAAATCCCAAAAAAGGATCCAATCTTGGATATGTGGGAACATTTGTGGAACTTAGTGTTGTTGCATTTTTTTCCTCCAACTTCTAAGCTGACATGCTTGTGATCAAATTTTCTAATTGAATAAATTGATCTTATGTAATGGCCATGCCACCACTCTGGCCTTGGTCATTGGTCTTTCACAAGGATTTATGTAAAAGTATATTTGTGGTTTTGCCCTTGCCTTGGGAACCATTACCTCCCCCACGTCCTCCTTTTCCCTCACCATCCTTACAATTGGTAGATTTGTTGGGACTAGGTAATAATGAATTTGGAGATAATGAATTTGCAAGAAGTAGAAGGGAGGGAAAGAAAATTATTCAAGTTAGGTGCAAAACACATACATTGAATGAGTATTTTTCAATGGTGATGTATCCATTGAATACATTATTGACAATAAAAAAGGGTTGAGAGCAATGAAATCCAAATCCAAATCTTGTATTGAAACTGAGGAAAAGTACAAGCCACATTGGTCTATTTCTCAATTGCTTCAGAATCCATATAGCCCATAACAAACTTATCCTAAAACTTGGCCAAGACTAAGGGGGAAGGAGAAGGGCAAGCTGCCAATATCTGAACATAGGCTTCAACATATGAAGGAAGTTGGGGGCTTGAGGGTGGGCTAGGAAAGAAATCATCACGGGCGAAAAAAGGGACACACCACGAGGACTAAAATAAACTTTTGCAACACATGGAAAGAGGAGTCATTAGTCCATCCAAATTGAATGTAAAAAATCAGAAAGTAGATGTAAACTTCAAACTTACTCACAATCCAAATCAATCTTTGAATGCTTATGGATAGGGGATTCATGATCTAAGGAACATTTTTGTGATTTTTTGCCCCAAGATCCTTCATTTTGAAAAAGAGGATGAAGAACCCCATCAAAAACCTCATGATATCCATCAAGTGCCAATATGCGTCGGCCAAGATTCCGGCACACCAACACACTATTACCTACAAGAAATAAAATGTTAATAAACATTTTAATTTGAATATCCAATGCAACAAAGGAAGGTTTAGAACATTACACGTCGCGAAATCAAGAACAAATGATCCTAGCTTTGAACAAGCTCCAATC
>Ga0209208_10005149_pt1 | contig 18279 bp, 11 predicted proteins | sample S1TSphfallax_3_FD_187694 | JGI IMG/M metagenome (GOLD analysis project Ga0209208, IMG submission 187694) | Host-associated microbial communities from peat moss isolated from Minnesota, USA - S1T2_Fd - Sphagnum fallax MG (SPAdes) (version 2) | ecosystem: Host-associated > Plants > Peat moss >... | reverse complement strand
TGAAGCTTTTGATGGGGCTATTGATGTTGGTGTTGTTGATGTCCAGTTTAATGGTGGTGGAAGTATTTATTACTCTTGTTACTCATGGTCTAGATGATAGTCTTGTTGTTACTACTAGAATCATTTTTTCTAATTTTGTTATGGGCAATCCTCCTAGTTGTAATGTCTCTATAGGTCCTTCTTCTATAGATCAAAAGAAGGTGATCAACACATCTACTACTAGCATTGTTTCTATAAACCAACAAAATAAGCTCATGGAGTTGCCAAATTTGGGTGCAAGGGGATCTGATTTTGTAATTGATTATAAGGTTGATTTTTGGAATAATTTGTTTGACAAAAAGTTTCCCAAGTACAAGGATCGCTTTGAAGCCATCTTCCTTCATCATTCGCTTGAGGCTATCAACCTAAACATTATTTTTGGCCACATTTTCAACCATTTGCAAAATTTTCCAATTAACATTACATATGTTGTTGACCCAAAATCCATACCTAGTTTAGGAACACCAATATCATTAGATAAACATTGATTTGCTTGCTGGATGCTTCAGACAAACTCATTCATTTTTGCTTTCGTTTGCATTTCCTTGTTTCTTGTATCATTTACATAATAAAAGTTTTGTAAGGAAACTTGTGGAGAGGATGAAAACATCAAGTTTAAATGTTGGATTTTGTTATGATGCCTAAGGTGTTGATTCAATGTTGGTTGATTGGGTTGCCATGGGTTTGCGTTTCTAGTGTTGGTTGATCAATGGGGGTTTTTTTTTTCTGGACATTACTTTGGATTTTGATTTTTTCAAAAGGTTGGGATTTTAAATACTGGGTGAGTGGAATCTAACGTAATGAACATTGAGAAAACTTATTCACAATTTCCTTTATTCAATACTTTGTGCAAGTGTATAAAATACATGCAAGTTAGTGGATTCATTGAATTTAGAAAGTTGGTTTTGTTTTTGTACTAAATGAATAAATGATTAGGAGTACCAAGTTAGTATTTGAATACTTTGTGTTAAATGATTTTTTTAATTTAACATATAGATCATATATGAATTCAACATATGAGTAGCAAATTAATTTTTGTTTTTATATATTTTATGTTGTTTTTCATGACTAATATATATAGATCATATATGAAGTTAATATATGAATAGTAACAACAATTTATGTCTTTTTATACTTTCTGCTGAAGACTAATTATATTCAACATATGATGTTTAGAATTCAACATATCAATTTTTGATAATATAATTATTTTTGTGTTATGTTATTTATGTTTTTACTTTTATTTTGTAAATTTTTGCCTTTCTATTTAAATTTTTATCATTTCTATTTGTGTTAAAATATATTTTTTGATAAATTTTAAATTAAAAAATAAAAAGGATAAATAAAAATAAAAATAAAAAGAGTTAAAATAATTCTTTAAAAAAAGCATGGTGGGTAATTTTTGTTGGGTGGAAGTTCCCTTGCCAAGTTAGTGATTACCTTTTGTCGACTAGAAGTTCCCATGACAAGCTATCATTGAAAATGAATAATTTTCAGGCAAGAGAAGGTACCCAAAATACAAAGTTATTAAAATTTTGATGTTTTACGCTATTAGGAATTTAGATTATGTTTATGTTTATGTTGTGATGGATGCAACATGAAGGGGAAGAGGTTGCTTTAGACTATATCAAGGTGGAATGTGTGGATGTTAAATTTGAGAGGTTTACCACATATTAAGCAAATCAAAAAATGAAGTAGAATATGAGAATTAAAATTGTGAGGGTACAATGGTGGAATATATAATCCTTGAGACTTGTGTAGATCTTTACAAATTAGCAAACATGCATATCCACCCAAAGGATGTGATGGTTATTCCATGTGTTTAAGATTCTCCTTGATGTGATTACTTGCTTACAATGTTTTAATACAAGATGTTTAACAAAGTGTAGATCTAACAAAAAATGAATTGTAATGTCCAAATCCAAATGTGTTTAGATGATTTGATATAAATGTAATTTTTTTGCCAACCCTTTGTACCATCTATCATTTCAATTGCTTGCATTGTCACATGTTGTGTTCCCCCGTAAAAATGCACATAAAAATGTGTAACATGTCACATTTCAAGATGTGATTATTAAAATTCACAAGTAACATGTTTGTTAAAGACAAGGGCAACACAATTGTTGGGAATCAAACAACTACATGTGCAAAACAAATGTTTTGAACAACATGAGATTGTGGGTGTGTACATGAGTTCCTTCTTGCTAGTGACCATGAAACCATTGCAAAGAGGAAAATGTTCAAGTAGATGGAACTAGTCCACCCACTAGACACCACAAGTTAAAATTACAATTTGAAAGTTTATAATTCATTGAAGGATATTTTCATAATGAAATCACAATATTTTAATTCTTGTAAACTATGATTAGGTGAATGTAGTCTACCAACATTAAAATAGGATGTGAAACATGTCCAAAAACCACTTCACCAAATGCCATTTGGTGAAATCATATGGTAAATTTAAACATAATTTAGTATGGCGTACGATTCCAACTTGACTATAGAAATATCTAAATGAACAATGGATGCAAAAGCATTTTATTTTTGCACTAGCTATGTCATAGTGTGCACATTTGAAAAAGGATGATTGAAAAGGTAGTTCAGTTGTTCAAATGATGTATTTGTTCAAATTGACACATGCTTATCAAAATCCCAATCATGAATTCTTCACATCCTATTTTTTATATATTAATGAGCCAAGAAAAACACATCTAGACTACCCAATTGGATAAAAAAATTCAACAATGTAACATCATTGGAATTAATGATTACAAATATTCCATTATGATTAATGGTTGCAAGCATGATTGCCAATGAGATGGGTAGGACATTAACAAATCATATTGGCCTACATAGAACAACATCATGTTTATTTTAAAATGTATCCTTGTTGCAAATTCAAAATAACAAATCTTTCTTCTATAAGATGATATATTCAATTCAAGATATAGATATATTCATTGTAACAAAATAGAATCCATGTAAATGCTTGCTAAGTTTAATTTATTAAGATTGTAGGGTAAATGTGACCATGTCTTGAAGTATTGTTAAGGTATATTGTTAGATGTCATAAACTAATAATTTATTAGAAAAGTTCCATTGAAGAGATAACTAAAATTTGCAAACTAGCCAATCATAGTGTACCTTTGAAAAGTGAATCATATATATATTTTTTGGAATACCTAGATTTTTAGGAAACTTTGGTAGGTTAGGTAATCTCACCACTTTCGATTGAAAGATGTCCTAAAATGTAACACACTAATAGATGTCCATATCACTCCTGTCTTGAAGATTTAAAAATCTTAACACTAATAAATGTCATTACCCCTCCCTCCTTTTAAAATTTCAAAGAACTTGTTAAGCTTATAAGATATTGGAATATTGGAATAACCAATTTTTTTTGTCAACGTGGTTGCTTGACATGTAACCAATAAAGTGAGGGCAATAGATAGTTATTGAATAACCAATTATTGTACTACCTTTACCATTTCGGCATAAATTAAATTATTTTTTGTTTTGTCAAAATTATAAAAATATTTATTATTTGTGACAAAATTTTAGGAAAATCAAAATTTTTACCTTAAAGTTTGAAGACCTTCAAGGACAAGGACTTAAAATTGAGAAAATTTATACACAGTAGACTGTTTCATAGCATTGTGATTATTATTTTCTCTAACCATTATCTCCTGAAAAATTCAGAATTTAAAAACCAAGTGCTGAAGATAAAATTTCTAATTTAATTAAGTATTCAGCAGTTTGTTGCCAAAATGGTAAAGGTACTATGATATTGGGAGTCCAATAATAGAATCATGGCCAGTCCCTCCCCTTTACACTCTTGATATATATCATTGTAGGGGTGCATCAAGGTGGTTTCATGATGTTTTGACTTATGGTACAAGAGATATTGAACATCGAGCAACTTTTTAATTCAAGATTCAATAGAATCAAAATTAAAAGTTTTCCAAAAATTGCAGTATGCACTCGCAAAGCCCTTGATAAGTAGGAGGAGTAGGGTTTCATTGAGGAATTTTTAGACTTAAGGTGTGAGAAATATTGAATTTTGAGTGATTTTTATCATTAAAAATGTGAACAAACGTCAGAAAAACGAATTTTTATGAAGACTGAATCTCAGACTTAGGCTAGAAAAAAGTGTACCATTTACCCTTTCAAAATTCATTCAATATTACAATATGTGCACAACAAGGCATAAGCACAATAGTTGCATTTTATAAGTTCTTGAAGGCTACATAGCTTGACTGCTCTAGCCATTGTCTTGATAATATTTATTTTGACCATGATATACACTTAAAGTTTTGCAATGAGGTTTGAAGGTTATCAATTGATGAAAAGTACTAAATGCAATCATGTACAAGTTAGAACATTGGATGGACCCAATCAAACAATCTTGCCAATACAAGATTATTGACCTTCTCTTGAAACCAACCAAGAGGCTGAAATGCTGCAGCCGTATATAACCCACTTTCTCGAAGAAGTCTTTTAAGTTAGTGTTGCTCTCAAAATTTAAGACCAAATAACATCCAAGGCTACATTTCTTCAGGATGTCCCAAAAATGAAGTTCAAAAAGAAGTTAGGACCAGTGTATTTTTTTCTGGCTGAATTTCTCTATTTTTGGCAAAGAAATTGGAATTTTTTGGGAATTTTTTGTTTTTCAAGTGTAAAATTCGACTAATTTTGCTCTATTTTTCAGAAAATTTCCAAATTCTCAATGTCAAAAAAAAAGAAAAAAAAAGAGAAAAAAAAGAAAAAAAGAAAAAAAACATTAGTTCGGACTTAGTGACAACGAGAAAAAATTGTTGCAAGACCGAGTTTCTTTGATCAATGTTAGAATATGTAAGACTATGACGCATAACATGATGTCAAGTGCTTTGTGTTGTACTTCCACATGGCAAATTGCATTCCTCAATAAGATCACATCCACTTGTCAGATTAAGGGGCCTCAACATTCATCCTCCACATGTCGTATATAGACGCTCACCAATATGTCACAACCACCTGGCAAATTTGAGGAAAAATGACTTGACACTGCCTTTTTTAAGCTTTGTGGGACAGCATGGGTGGGCATGCTTTTCTTCTTCCATAGCCAAAGTGGGGTCACACCTTCTCTTTTCCTTCATTATTATATATTCCTTCCTATTCATATACAAATTTTGTGTTGTGAACTTAATGCAAAATTCAACACCATTAGCATAAGACACTAAAAACACAATTTGGTGAATGGGGACCAACAATAGCCTATATACTCCATCCAACATCACCATATAAATAATTTGCAACACTTGAGAGAGTTGAGTTGACATGGATATTTGAACAATAATTTGCCAATCACCCATGAAGGATTTGAATCAATTGAAAATTGAAAATGAGTAAGGGGTGTGTCACATTGTGTGGCCTTGCCATTTAGATTTAAAAGTATATTAAGGCAAAACAGGAATTATGGAAACTCAAATATTTCACCATGCAAAAATATACTCTTCTTCCAAAAAATCGTCTAAAAGGAACCAAAATCCTTCAAGATATTATAACTCTATAACTAATCTCAGGTTTCAACATAAGCCAAAATATCATCTTTCAAAAATCCTCATATAAAAATAGGGGCCAAAATCCCTTAAGCTACTATACTCTATAATGAGTCTCAACACCATATTCTTGCCTTGGTAGGCAAGGCCAACAAACACAAACAACACAAGTAATGTTCTAGAACCCTTATCTTTCAACATGAGGACCACCTTGAGTAAATACTCCAAATTCTTGTTGCTGCCTGCAATTTGGATGTCCTTTGCATGCAACATGTTAAATTACTTGTTCACTATGGCAACTCTTTTTTAAAAATAAATAAATCAAGGCACTGATTTGAACAATCTCATTGGTCACAATTTTTTTTGTTTGCACGTAGGGACCAGCTGCTGATGTTAATTTCAACATTTAAGTGCCAGTTTAAAAGTTCAATCCTCCAAACAATTCAAGGTTCCCATTCTAACAATCTAATTAATAATATATATCCTTTTTTTTCATCCCTGGGCAAAAGCCTAGGTATTCTACAGACCCCCTATTTTCTACACTATGCATAGTACCTAGTCTTGCTCCACAACAAGGACCTCAATAATTATTAAAATTTTCATTTATTTTTGGCAATAAAAAATAGTTTGTTATTATACTAAATTATGAAGCTATAAGTGTGCTTGAGAGTTTCTTTCAAAAATTTCGGCCATGGATATCAGGATTTCCCTTAATTTTCGAAAATTCTAAAAAAAATTAATTAGTGCCTAACCAGGCTAGGCACTATGGGTAATCAACCCATAACCCTGGTTCAAATCCTGACCCCACTTTAATGGACCCGCCCAATTTGACACAGTACGAAAAAGATAAGTTGAGCAAGATAACGTGCTCTCAGTGGGCGCCTCCTATTGGTCCCCGCTGCCGCGTCTCACCCACCGGCTGCACCCGGTCACCTCACCCACAATGAAGCTGAAGGTGGTCTCGTGGCACCGGCCACCGGCCCAGCCGGTGGGTCCAGTGCCCCGGCTATGGCGAACGCAGAGTGCCGCAGCGCGACCCATACAGCACAGCGCGCACAAGGAACGAAGGCTGCTGTCCCCATTGCGCTTTCTCGCTCGCAAGGCGCTGCCTCTTCTGCCGTTCTCTTGGAGCTGCTGCTGCTGCTGCTGGGGTGGGGTTGGTTTGGTAGTTTCTTCTGCAGCAAGTTGTGCAGATAATTTTTTGTAGTAAGTAATGGCTTCCACCTCGGCTTGTCTTTTGCCAACCGCCGTTGCGGCGATCGGGAGCGTGACTGGAGCTTCCAAACCGCACGCTGATCAGCGGGGGACGACTACGTACTCTGTGCTCCTTTCTGGTGTTTCTTGCCGCTCTTCGAATTCCTCCTTAGGTCCTGGTGTTTCGAGTGCCGTCTTTCTTCGGTCTTCCAGCCGTCGAGCAGGTGCAGGTGGGGTGATTGGGGCTATCTATTGTTTTGTTTTTGTTTTTTCCTGGTGCACAACTGTCAATGCGAAGCAACAAGTGTTATGTTTCCTTTGCAAGTCGAACTGCTGACGAGTATGTAATGCGGTTTGCAACTAATCTGGACTTGCAAATAGCCATTATTACGGTGCCACTAATATCAAGGAAAGAAAGATTTAACAGAACGTGGAAGGAATAAAACATAAATTACCTGAACTGTGCTCGTCGACATTTGTTTCCAATTGTACATAATGCAGCGGTTGAAAGCTTATCTGAACACGAGCAAGTTTGCCAATCATGGCAATCATGACAATTATGTACAGCGTTGTTGTTGAATGTGCGAACTCCCCTAAAACAATTTGACTTCTTTCAATCTGAATCATTTATCCATACACTCCCTCTGTACTATTGTCAAACCATCTGACTTTAGGATACTGCAGGATGTCGGCATTTGCCTTTCTGATGGGACATTTCACTGTGAATGTCTTCGTTGTAGCTCTGTCTGTTGTCTGGGGCTATGGCTGTGGTTTACATTTGATCATGTCAGCATTGCAGCTATGATCTCCAGATCGTATCATTGATTATTTTCCTCAACAATCACCCCGAACTGGATTGGCACTCCTCCAGGGTGTAGGGCCCTGCTCTGTTTGCTATTCCTTTTTCCTGAAGCTTTATCTCATGTTCAATTCTGATAAAACTTGTAGTGTTTTCCCCAAAATTTTCTATGGAGCCTCAGTCAGGTGTACTGCACTGGATTTCCTCTGCAAGCTCACTATATGCAGAAACTATCTATTGCATGGGTGGTATGTGTTTTGTCATTTCAATCCCCTCAAATGGCCAGCACGCTGATGTGCAGAATCTAGGAGGCCTTTGACAATCGTTGCTGCAAAGGTGACAGAAACAAATGATGCTACAGAAGCATTGAACAATGTCCTCAAAAGCTTACAAGACCAAGTGAGTTTGCCTTACTGTCTCAATTCACACTAGGTTATCTTGCACAAGTGTGGGTTATTTTGTACCTGTTTCCAGCTAAGAGAGTTTTTTGGACTCTTCCAGTGTATTATGCCATGTGCCACTAATCTGTAGTGCAGTGCTCAGGGAGCTCTTATTTCTGTGCATGTGACTCAATAAGGTGTATTGAGCTGATTTCAGTGGGAGAAGGTGGACGACAAACTGGCTATTGGTGGACTGGGGTTTTCTGCTCTGATTGTGCTGTGGGCCTCCACTGGCCTCATTGGTGTATGTCACATAACTTGTTCACAAGTCTTTCTCAGATTCTGCATAGATTTGGGTGCATGGTGATAGGCCACAGTCTTGCATTCTGAGGACACATAGCCACTTGATTCTTGGTACATCATTCTTCATCAGAAATGTGAGGGAAGCAGCAATAGCAGTTGGTATCAACAGGACTGCATGTACAGTCTTTAAAATATATATGCTTGTGTATTTATCAGACTCCAGTGTTACACCAGTGAGCTTCCAGTTCATATATTCGTAGTTGAGTGTCCTCTGGCCTGAGGATACGTCAGGATAAAATGGCCATCTCTGTTGATGAATGGCCACCTAATCTGAATCAAATCCTATCTTTTCGTGATATCAAGCATATTATGTTCATAGCAGATTGTAGTCAAATCTTTGTGTTGTAGGAACCTGAGGACAGGCTGAAAATGGTGGGAAGATTAGCTAATCCTGAACTGGGGTAGTCTTGAGTAGACAATGATGTTGTGGATGGGTTCTGGACTGTTGTCTGCAGGCCATTGATAAATTGCCCTTCATCCCCAGCTTTTTTGAATTTGTTGGAATTCTTTTTTCAGGGGTAAGATTGGTTCGCTCAGCACCATTATAGTACTGCAATTAGACAAATATAAGATGTGCAATCTGCTTTGGCACTTTGCTCTAGCATATGGTATGAACGGGTGCCTTGAGAATGGTTGTTGCTAATGAATTGTTGTGGTGTGAGACAGTGGTTTGTGTATCGATACTTGCTCTTCAAACCTGACAGGTGCTAGTTTCATCACTTTGAACTTCTGTTCTTTCTCACAAAGTCAGAAAATGCACTTTGCTGTCAGTTTGGGGGCCCTATGCCATCAAACAAATCACAAATGGCGCTTGTATAGTTATGCATGGTATCTGTTTGCACTACTTTTCTTTGTGGTCTGCATAAGTTGCTGTATTGGCCTTGTGATGATCTCCCCGTACAATCCAAGTTTGTTTAGTAGCAAACAAAGAAGAAATCTAGCTCTTCCTATGTCTCTATTTGGAGTCCTACTAATTCTCTGTCATCTTGAAATACCTGACAGGGAGGAGCTGCTGAGGTTGGTTGATGAGGCCAAAGCAAAGATCACTGGTCAGTGAGGCTCCAAATTGTTTTATTTGTGTCATTTTTTTATGAGATGCCTATGGAGCATGAGTGAATGCTGTGGAAACACTCGGCAAGCCTTGGATGAATAGTTGCCAGGCTAACAGCATTATTCAACCATTTATTTTGTTCTCCCTGCAGCCCATTTGTAAAGGGTGAATGCATTCATGGAATTGGGAAAGGTGAGTTTGGCTTAAATTACATGCCTGCTTGTGCTAGTGAGCGCTTTTATGCAAAGAACAGTCATGCTCCTGGGCATAATGTGCTGTATCTGTACAGAAAGTACTGGAGTTGGGCCTGACGCATAAGCAAAGGGGATGTCAAAATGGGTCAAATTGGTAAGCAGTTTTAATCTCTTCCAATAAACATATTTAGGTTCATAAGTCTGGGTTTAGAAGTATGAGCCTTTGCATCATGGCTTTGCAATCCCCACAGAAGAGGAATGAGTGGCACTTTAAGATGTCTTTGCCCAGTAGTATTCTGGCTCCCTTTTGCTGGAGTAGACATCTGCCAGGTTGGTAAGACAGTACAGTGGCAGTAGTAGGTTTACTGCATGTTTGCTGTCCTGTCGAGCAAGTGCTGCAACACTCTTTGTAGAAATAACAGGCACAACTTTTTTCCATTTCTACTAAACTTTTTTATAGTTCTACCTTGAAGCTTTCACAGCTTGCACCTCTGCTTTTTCTCCTCAGATGCTTGGAAGCAGATCTGAGATGCCATCTTAGCAGGTTTCAGCACTTCAGTCTGCAGATTGAGATTACTTCCTGTGCAAAGGAACTAAATCCCACAGCTGCTTTCTCTTGTGACATTTTGTTTGCAGAGAATGTAGTCTGAGCAGGTTCAACCCACCCTTCATCAATTGATGGTTTGTGGATAAGGCGATTGGTTGTCAGCCGTATTTGTAATTCTAACTTAGGCACTAGAAAGTGTCTTATGCTTTGTTCCAGTGAGCTCTGTGAGCACACTTTTGAATGTTTTTATGCAAATGTTGTAGATGGCTTCCAAGATTAACACTTTGTTGTATTTGGCTCTCCTTTTCATGAGCCAAGATTAAACAGCACATACATAATGGTAAGGAGAACAGGACATGAAAAGTTGCCTTATATTGTGGGGCAAACTGTGAATGATTGTCTAATATTTTTATTGTGGAAAGGCCTTCATGGCAATTACTACACGGTAGTTCTTTTGGGGATGTCAGAATTGTTGAACCAATGCAAGCACACAAAATATGGGTTACAAATTGCCTAATTAAATAGTGACTAGTGTGGCCTGCAGCATTGGTCGAAGTGTGAACTTGGGACCCAACAACTAATTAGAATTAGAATCTTTATTGAATTTCCAATGACAAAGATTACTAAAAATTCAATATCTTTTTCACCTTTGTTCAATTAATTTTTGAAATCACCTTCATAAAATCTTATTCATTGAGCACTTTCCAACAATATCAAAAGTGCAACCCAATTTTTCATTAAATTTTTTAAAAAATTTATTGAAATTTCAATTAAACTTTTTATTCAATATTCAATACCTCTCAAACTGTAGAACTGAACATTACAAAATCACCTCAAAATGCACCTCAACTCATGGATCCCAATCTGAATTGCCTTTTCCCAATTTGCACAGATTAAGGCTTATCTAACACATTAAATGATTCAATAATATCCTTGAAATTTCACCAGTACACTATCTATTTTCTAGGAGGGGAGCAACAAAGGAGGAGGAAGCTAGATCAACCCACGGCTTTCTAAGATCCATTTTGGCATTATATTTTGTAAATGTGGTTGGAAAGGTGGGAGGAGGCTTGTTTATATCAAACAAATACTATTTAAGAAGAGCAAATCAAATTGCGGATAATATGAAAGAATGGAACTACAAACAATGATCAACACACATGCCACATCTGTTCATCAACACCAAAACAAAAAAACTGTTCAAGTATGTGTAAATATTAAAAATTATTCGGTTGTACTGATTTTATTTTATTTTGGTGACAAGTTTATGCTATTTTTGTGAAAGTTTTTGAGAAAATTGTGTTTTTTCAATAAACAAATTGCCACATTTGTGAAACAAAAAAAGTGAAGACAACAACATTGGTTCATTATGTATTATATTTATTTGTCTATATGTGATACATATTTTTAAATCTGTTTTGATTGTATGTTCATGAGTGTTATATCTAAAGGTATCCATCTTTCCAATGCTTTTGATGATTATACTTATGATTTTTAGAAGATGAAGGATTTTGAGTTGGATCATTATTGGTAAGTTCCAAAAGTATAATTCATCTCTTAGATTTGGTCAACACCCCAAACAAGGTTAGGTTTGGCTCCCCCCCAAGTACCCTTATTGGGTTGGGTTGGGTTGGGTTGGGTTGGGTTAGGTTAGGTAAGATCCAACATGCCCTAGTGATGGATTAGTTTGTATGCGTGTGGTTTTCAAAGGCTTGGGATGATGAAATTGCATTTCAAAACCAAATAGTATGTGTTAGCTTGAATTGTCCTGCAAGGAGCTAGGGTTTTCATCTAGGGTTTTTTCTTAGCTCATCTAGGTTGTTGGCAAAGCACCCAACAAACTCAGTCACGTTCAAACCCACATCCACCCCCTTCTTTAGAAAGAAGAATTAGAAATGAAAAGAAAAACTAGTGGAAGTGAGGGTTTAAATCCTTTAAATTTTCTAGATTTTCTTAGCATAGTGGGACATATGAAAGCAACCATTTTTTGGAGCAAAGGAGGAGGATAGTGATGACAATAACACCAACATCAATAGACAACAAAACAACAAAGGTAAAGAGGTTAAAGGAAGATAGGTTTTGTGTTTTTTTTTGTTTGGGTTTTGTTTTGTGGTGTGTCTTTTTTATATACTTTTGTCAACCTTAGAAAGTTTTATATCTCCAAAAATCTAATCATTATATTCAAACTAAGCACAATAAAGAGTTTCTACTACATAGAGAAAAACTTTGCCACAATCTTAGTTTTTCTTGATTCTTGTCACATTCCTAGAGAAATAACAAAGGAAAATATATATATTTATAAATATATATAAATGTGTTGTAAGTGTGAACATGTCAATACTTAATGGCTAGTCATTCACCAATAATATGTTTTATAATATATATAAGCAAAATATTAAATCTATTGTGTTTTTTTGTTATTGAAGTTGTGTTACATTAGTTGGGTAATCCAAAGAATAGAAGATTAGAAGTTTTTGGACCCTAATTCTTGCACAATAGTTCTTTTACAAGTATATAAATTGTGTCAAACCCAATAGAGTAAGGATGATGATGTCGAAGGTTTTGTCAAAATTGAAGTTTAATTATCTTTTGAAATAGGACTTACTTGTTTGTAATAATTCATTATCTTTTTCCATTTGATGTATCCAATCTTATGTGGTTGGCTTTAAAGGTTTAAAATTACCATGTCGAAAGAGGCAATCTTTAAAACTTGGGACCTATCTACAATTGTGCAAATAGTTCTCAATTTAATATTTGGGTATTAAAGTGTTTAGGTTTTGTTGAATCTAGTAGCTTAGTGATCATGACACATAGGCCCATAACAAAATTAGGGTTTGGCCTTGGCATAATGCCTTAGCAAAGGACTTCTTGAATTTTTTTAATTTTTTATTTCCATTTATTATTGTGTCATTAACTTTGTAGCTTTAGGATTGCCTTGTAATGGTAGGTAGTTTTTAGAAAGTGGGGCCTATGTTTAATGTAAAACTCCTACCACATGGGCACCAAACATCCCATATTTCCCAAATCATTTCATTGAACCTTGTAGTTCCCATCACTCATTCACTTCATCATGCAGCACCACCAACCTATCTTCCACTTCATCCCCCATGCAAACCACAAACCACCCATTAGTTACCCTTTTGATTTTAACAAATCATACACCATCTACTAGTGCCCCCTACCATCCCCCAACCCTTCATGTGAATGAGGGGTCCTAACCTTACACTTTCCCAAATCCCCTTAATCATGTACAACTAGAATATTTTCCCCTTCCCACTCTATTGATTTTTACGGTTGGCCATGATCATACCCCCCAACCTACCCCCATTTCTTCAACATGCCCTCAACCTCCACCTAAAGTTTTGTGTCCCACCTATGGGCGCCAATTTACTATTTGAAAGTTAACTTGTCATCAATGTTCATGTCAAACATTTAATTCATCCAATCCAAACCCTTGTGTTCATCCTAGCCTAATACCTTTTCTTATTCCCATTCCATCTACATTAGCTTGGATTTAAGTTTCAACATTAGATGTCATTAGGTCCTTTCACTTAAGCCTTTGTTGTCTTTGTTTGTATAATTGAATTCCCACTACTCTATGATGTGATGTACAAGTGGCATTTTGTTTTCCATTGGATAAATTAATGCATGACCTATACAATGTGGTAGTTTGGCACTTGCTCCTCCTACTACCCCATTGGTGTTTTGTTTTGCCTCATAGTGGTGGGGTGATAGGGCATAGGAAAATGTGGATTCGATTCAAGCACTTTCTAATAGGCGATTGGGAAAACTTGCAAGAGGAGTTTTTTTGGGGGCCCAAGTTTTGTTAGCTAATTCAAGCTCCATCCTTTTTCCCCAACATGATCCTCCAATTCATAAACATTTGCTCTGTAATTTAGCCCTTGGCCATGCAAGGGAATACTCTTAAGCAGCTCACGTTTTAGCACCATTTTCTCCTACACCAATGTCTTCCAACACCACCTCAGCTCTCACCGCATTACACCCCAAATTAGATGGCTACTTTTCGCTTTTCTTTGAAGACTACAAGCCAGACCAAGACCTTGAACTTTCTTCTGATTTTTTCAAGTTGGCGTTCCAATGCATGTCGTATTTATTAACAAGTGATCCTTCTCAAATGATTTTTGAACACCTTCAAGATTGTTTGCACCCTAATGACTCAACAAGTGGATTCCCTCAATTGTTTTAACTTTGTTTTCATATTGCACATGGCCACATTCCACCTGAAATTGTATGTGTATTTGGAACAATCCACTTCTTAACCATGACCAAATCTTCAAGTGGTGTTCATCCCATTGCAATGGGGGAAATAATGTATCAATTCACAAGTTACGTTTTGTGTTTCAATTCCATGAAGTTTTTGTAATACAATTTTCCCCATACCAATTTAGAATTGTAATTAAATGTGGTTATGAAACAATAATCCATAGCATCAAATGCACAGTGAACCTCCACCCTGATTGGGTTATTCTTCAACTAGACGTGGCAAATGCCTTCAATTTTGTGTCAAGAGGGGTCATATTTCAAGAACTTTGTGTAGCAAATGGGGACATCATACAATTCATCCCTTTTGTTTGTGTATTCTATGCATTCAAGTCTCCTTTTTTTTATAATCATCATAATCGTGAAACTAATGTCAAAAGCATCCCATCTACCACGAGGATGCGTCAAGGTGATCCTTTGGGGGGGCATTATTCGCTTTAGCCCATTTTAAGGCTTTACGTTCTACTACTATTCATTTCCCCTCTTTTTTATTTCCATCCATTGTAGATGACATTCATATCATAAATCCCCTTTCAATTGTATCATCAACTTATGAACACTTCTAAACCGAACTTTGTGCGATATGTCTTTCCATCCAACCTTTAAAATGCGTTGCATGGTCACCCTTTGGCCTGCCACTAGACTTCAACACCCCATCCCAATTTCCCACCCCATCCAAAGGAATTAGAGTTTTGGGGGTTTTGTTGGGCACCTTAACTTTCACATCATCCTTCATCAAAGACGTATTGCAAAAGGATGCTCAACATGTGGACCTTTTCTTTAAAATGGGTGATGTTCATGTGACCTTTGGAATTTTAATTCATTGTTTCGTTCAACACCCATCATATTTTTTACAATGCACACCTCTATTTTCCACCTTCATAAAGTCCTTTATTTCTTTTGACTGCTCCCTCCATAAAATGTTCAAATGTCTTTTGGGTCTAAAATCCTTTGATAACCCTGAAGGACCTTTGGGTCATAAACAAGCTTCCCTCCCAATAACTTTTGGTGGCGTCGGGTTCATATTTACATCCACCATTGCCCCAACAACCTATTTAAGGAATTAAGCCCTTGTCACTTCAGTCATAATTATTAGGTTTATCGTTGATCAACATCCTTCTTTTCTTGAAGCCTTAGCATGAGTATAGAATAACACATTTCCTTTCCAACGACACCTAAAGGTGGCATGTGATCTTCTACCACCCCTAACCTATGTGTGTTTTCTTCCATTTGAACAACTCATCGAACAATAAATGGTTCATCTTCAAAATTCCATCTTGGAGCATTTGCACCATCCTATCGATGTACGTGACTTGGACCACCCCATCCCTTAATTGCAAGCATCCCTCAATGTGTGTGCACACATCCCATTGACCTTATGGGTATCCACCTCTTACGTTGTGCTCATGGGAATGAACGCACTAGAACACATGATGTAATTCACGACACATTTGTTGCCATTGCACAAAATGTTGGTTTTTCCATGTGGGACGAAAATAATTATATGTGCTTCCTTCAACCTCATTCAATTCCTCTCATCAACAAGTCAACATTGTGCTTACTAAAAAGAACATTTACACTTTAGTCGACATTGTCATTGCTAACCTAACACGAGCGGATTTATTTCCCTGATCTTGCACAATTCAAGGACTTGTTGCCTCAGATGCAACTCAAGCCAAGGAAAGGAACTATTGCAACTGACACCCCACTAATCAATTCCTCCCCTTAGCAATTGAGGTATTTGGTTGTTAACACAAACATGTTGATGTGTTTTTACACGATTATGCCAATGCCATTTGGAACTTGAAAGGGACAGAAGGCCCTCATTTTTCTACCTTGGTCACCTTTTTTTGTCAAAAAGTTTTGATCACATTACAAAGGATGCAAACATCTTCCATCTTAAATCGAACGATAGCTATAGGCTTAACTACTTTCCAACTTCCACCTCTTTAAGACACACCTCTTCTCACCATGGCCAATCTATTGCAAGCTATCGATTTTTGACATGTAAATGGTCGACCTTCCATAAGCGATTGGTTATGGACATGCATAGATTTTCATAGCAACTTTGAGGCAACTTGACATCCTATCACTTCTCCCTTTTCTTTTATTTTGCTCCTTTGTACATTTCCCTAATCTACTATGTGTTTCTTAATAATGATTTACAGGTCTTTAATAATAATAAAATTTTAATGGAATTTTGTTTGTAGCCAAAGTGGCAAATCATCCATAGTAAAGTGCAAAAAAAGTGGCAATCATCCCCAAGAAGATTCAGCTAAAACTGGCTATAAACCAGAAATAAAATATGTTTTTTTATTTTATCATCCTTCTATATTTTTGGCTACAAAATGGAAACCAAGTATACAAATCTGGCAATTTTTTCATTTAATTTTCCTCACTTATGGCGACTGAAAACCTGCAAAATCACTTTATTTTCTTTTTATTTTCTTAAATTTTCTTTCTGGCGAAATTTCGCCAGTAGAAAAACCACTGGATAGATACTGGGCTACTGCCATGCTGACATGATCCACATGATAGTGACTATATAGTACCTTGGCAAGTTGGTACACTAATTCTATCATTTATAAATTGCTGGAAATGTCAAAAAATACTTTTTTGCAGAGAACAAAATTTTGTGAAGGGAAAGTAAAGAATATAGAGGTATAGAGGAATATTATATTTTGCACATGAAATCTTCAAAATGAATTAAATATTTGATGGACATGTGTTGAGGCCTGGCTTGTACTAACATATGTTGTTCCAGACTGATGCCACTTGGTTCTTACATGTGTTGGGCAGATATGTTGTATGTTCGTTACCCATATCAACGCAGACATAAACACTAGAATATATTTTCTGCTACTCCATTTATTGCCTTAGTTGGTAAAAATGTTAGATTTTCCCCTTTTTCTACCCTATCCAGTTGGTTACATTTGTTGTTTTACTGTATTGGGGGCTAGGTGACCGTTTTGAGGTGCAATTTCACATGTTGCAGTGCATTCATATGATGGATTTGTTGGCCTCGCCTTGGTAGGCAAAAAATAGTGTGTTTAGATTGATTATAGAGTCTAGTAGCTTAAGGGATTTTGGCCCCTAGGTAATAATAATAGGTCTATTTTTATACAAGGATTTTTGAAAGATGATATTTTGACTTGTGTTGAAACTTGAGATTAGTTATAATAGAGTTATAATATTTTGAAGAATTTTGGTTTCTTTTAGAGGACTTTTTGAAGATTATATTTTGCATGGTGAAATACTTGAGTTTCCATAATTCTTCTTTTGCCTTAAGATACTGTTTAATGTAAATGGCAAGGCCACAGTGTGACACACCCCTTGTTTGAGTTATGGTGATAAATTAGTAAATTGTCTTGTTACATGAAATTCCTTGAAAAAGGTTGTTATCAGTGTTGGTTGATTTTTTTGAGAACCATTGGTTCTGGATCTCACACAATATTTGAAATTGGGCCAGTTTTATAAAATAAATATAAACGACCAGGGTATCAAACTTTTGAAAAAAAAAGCTCCACTAGTTCTTTACATGCCGATTCTCACAAATTTCTGACCAGTTGGCTTTCAAAGACAGTTCTCACAAGCAAATATGAATAATTAAATTAATTACCCCATAAAGGTAAAAATAACCCAACAAAGGTTGGTAATCAAAGAGCCTTTTAGTACAAGGCAAACCTGATGATAGATTTTTTCATTGTTGATAATCATGCAACAAATCGCTCATTAGTTCACTCTTATGTTTGGAGATTTTGAAGTACTTGAGTATAGTGAGTAATGTGTTGTGAAAAAATGGATAAATATGAAAAAAAAGGATATGTCTGGTCAATGTTCACAAAGTTGTGTTTGGTAAAGGGCATATTTGGTCCAAGGTTTTTTTTTTTTTTT
>Ga0209208_10005147_pt1 | contig 18282 bp, 19 predicted proteins | sample S1TSphfallax_3_FD_187694 | JGI IMG/M metagenome (GOLD analysis project Ga0209208, IMG submission 187694) | Host-associated microbial communities from peat moss isolated from Minnesota, USA - S1T2_Fd - Sphagnum fallax MG (SPAdes) (version 2) | ecosystem: Host-associated > Plants > Peat moss >... | reverse complement strand
TCGAGTTTTGCCGGTGCATTGCAGGCGGCCGGCGGCAAGTCGGTGAAAAAGGCCGCAACCAAGAGTGCCGCGGAGGATGCCTCCGGCGCGGGCTTGCCGCAGTCCGGCAGTGAGGTGCCGTCAGCAAGCACTCTCTTGCCGGGAAGCACGACCTTGCCTCAGGAAGCCCTGGCGGCATCGCTGCAAGCGGCGTCCGGTACGGGCGATGCGGGGGCGCAGGGTGTGACACGGGACGGAGCGATATCGGCGGCGACGGTTGCCGGCTTGGCTCCCGGGGCAGGCAACTTGAGCGACGGCTTGTCGGACGGGGCGAGTGCCGCCAGGAACACTGCGGCCCCAGCGGCAGGATCACCGGACGGCGGCGATGCCAAGGCGGCCGCCACGGCGCTGCCCGGTGCTGCAAGCGCCGGCGGATTTACCATCCCGTCAGACGAGAACACTCCCGCAATCGCGGCCGGTGCCAACGCTGACTCGACCGCGAATGCCGCGGTGAGCGCCGCGCAGGTCTCCGCTGCGGCTGCCACCGGCGCCGCGGCAGCCGGCAAGGCGGCCGCCACCCAAGCGACGGGGACAACGGCCGGGACCCCGACGCGCGAAACCGCGCGTGATGGAGTGCGAAAAGCGACATCCTCTGTCGCGCAATCCTCGCAGTCCACAGAGGCCGGCGACGATGAGGCGACATCGCTGACGAATGCCACGGCGACTTCTGCCTCGGCCGTGCAAGCGACCACCACCGCGCTCTCCACCCTGCCCGACAGGGGTGATGGCGGCCGTATCTCCATGGCCGTGGCCGCATCCGCGTCGGTGGGCGCAGCGAGTACGGCCAATAGCGGCGCGAAGGCCGCGGCCGTCGCGGCTGACGACAGCACCGGGGACGAGGATGCCGCGGCCGCCGGCAATGTCGTCGCCGACGTATCAGCTGCCGCAGTGGCGCATTCGGCGGTCGCGGCGACCAACCTTACGACTGCAGCCGTGACGGCCGCCGGCGGTAAACATGGTGGGGATGCGGGTGACCTGACTGCCGGCTTGCCGGCGGCGGCAGCGGCCGGTCTCAGCCAGGCCGGCGCGACGACGTCGAGCGGTGCGGCGACCGGCGCAGCGACGGTGCCGACGTTCCAAGTGCACGCCAGCGTCGATAGCGACGGATTCTCCCAGGGCCTGGCGACGCAAGTTTCCTGGATGGTCGGCAACGGCGTCAACAACGCCAAATTGCAGGTCAATCCGCCGCAACTCGGACCGATCGAAGTGAGCATCTCGGTGCAGGGAGATCAAGCCCAGGTGTCCATGACCACGCACAGTGCGGTCGCCCGCGAGGCATTGCAGGCGAGCACGCCGCAACTTCGCGACATGTTGGGCGCCCAGGGTTTCGGACAGGTCAACGTGGACATTTCGCAGCGCTCTTTCCAGGATCGCTCTTCGTACACGCCGCCGTATGAGCGAATGGCAACGTCCGAACGCGAGACGGCCGCAACCGGCATCACCGCGGCGGGCAGCGTCACTTCTGCGCGCACCTCAATGGGCGGTTTGGACGCGTACGCCTGACCCGGCAGCCCGTCGTCAGGCAGGCTGCCGGGTCAGGCAGGCTGCATGTAGCGGCGGAGCGCCGGCGTCGTGACGACGGTGCTGAAGATCGCCATGATGACCAGCATCGTGAAAGTTTTTGGCGAGATCACGCCCAGGTCAAAACCCACGTTGATGATGATGAGTTCCATCAAGGCGCGCGTATTCATCATGAAGCCGATCATTCCCGCCTCCTTGTGTCCGAATCCTGAACGGCGCGCCGCGAGGTAGGCTCCGCCCCATTTCGTGAGCGACGCCACGGCGAGTATGGCCAGACACCAGCCCCAGTCGGCGGCTTGGCTGAGTCCGCCGATCGAGGTTCGAAGGCCTGTGTAGGTGAAGAAGATCGGCAGGAAGAACACGGTCACGAAGCCGCCCACCCGCTCCCGCCATGCCATGACCAGCGCCTCTTCGTCGAACAGGATGACGCCCATCATGAAGCCGCCGAAGATGGCGAAAATGCCGATGAGATAGGTCGTCATTGCGGCAGTGAAGACGACCACCAGCAACCCGCCGAGAAGGTTCGGAGCCATATTGCCCGCGCGCGGATTCGAGCGACGGATGGCTTTCTTCAGCAAAGGCCGGATAACGAGAGCGCTCGAGAGGGCGAACAGCATCACCAAAAACACACGCATGACGAACTCGGCGCTGTCGAAGCGACTCACCGCGAGGGTGGTCACCAGCGCGAGCAGCAGCCACCCCACGACGTCGTTGATGGCGGCCGCGCTGATGGCGACGACGCCCAAGCGCGTGCGGGTCAGATCGAACTCCACCATGATGCGCCCCAAGATGGGCAATGCCGTGATGGAGAAGGCGGTGGCGACGAACAGCGCCGTATTGAGCGTTGCGGATGGGGCCGTGGAGTGCGGGCCTGTCATCAGCAGCGATAGCATGAATCCTGCGGCGAACGGCAGAACCAGCGACGCCACGGCGACGCGGAGAACCGCCGCACGGTTCGCCCGTTCGCGCAGATGCGAGAAATCGAACTCCAGTCCAATTTGAAACATGAGCAGCACCAGTCCGAGCTGCGACAAGACCAGAAGGGGTTCAGGCGGCGCGGAATGGAAGACGACATCGAAAGCTCGCGGCGCAATCCAGCCGAACAGTGAGGGACCGAGGAGGATGCCGATGATGATTTCACCCACCGCTGATGACTGGCCGCAGCGTTTCGCAAGGCTTCCACCGATGCGTCCGGCGAGCACGATGATCGCGAGTTCGAGCAGCGTAAAGAACAGCAGCAGCTCGCTTGTATGTGCTCCCGCCTGCACTGCGGCGCCGGGAACGCCCAACCTCAGATCATTCCGCCGTTGATGGAAATGATCTGGCCGGTGATGTAGCCCGCTTCGGCCGAGGCGAGATAGCCGACCAGGCTCGCAACTTCGTCGGCCGAACCCGCGCGCTTCATCGGCACCAATTGGGCGATCGTGGCCGCATCGAACACCGCCGAGCTCATGTCGGTCGCAATAATTCCCGGCGCGACGGCGTTGACGGTGATCCCGCGACTGGCGACCTCCAGGCTCAACGACCGGGTCGCCGAGTTGAGCGCCCCCTTGGCCGCCGCATAGTTCACCTGTCCGCGATTGCCCGCCAATGCGGTGACCGAGGAGATGTTGATGATCCTGCCCCAGCGCGTGCGAATCATGGGCAGCACGATCGGCTGGGTCACATTGTAAAATCCGTTGATCGAGACATCGACGACGCGGCTCCATTGGGCGGAACTCATCCCGGGAAATGCAGCATCCTCATGAATGCCGGCATTGTTCACCAAGATTTGCACCGGTGCCCGTTCGATGAGCGTCTCCAATATCGCGCGGGTTCCGCTGCCGTCGGTCACGTCGAAGCACACGGCTTCGGCCGCACCGCCGGCCGCCGTGATGTCGGCGACCACCGCGTCTGCGGCCGCCCGGTTCCTATTGGCGTGGACGTAGACAAAATGTCCGGTTCGCCCAAGTTGACGGCAGATTGCCGCGCCGATTCCGCCGCTGCCGCCCGTTACCAGAGCCCGCTTCGCCATGCCGTTCATGGAGTACTACCGGATGTCGACATGTGCCGGGGATCGAGTAATACCGTGGCTCGTCCCATCGTCAAGCGGCGCCCCGCGGCCTCCAGTTCGAATTCGTACACCCCGCCCAACGGATCGCCGGCCAGCCGCACGGCATTGCAGATCAACTCTCCCGGTATGTCATCCAAACGCAGGGCAAAAAATTCCACCCCGCGTATCGCGGCGAGGAAGCCGTTCCCCGGGCCGTCGCCTCGCCGCGGGGGGGCATCTCGCTGGGCGGCGGCATCTTGCTGGGGGGTGGGTCCTCCCAGTGGGCCCGCGCCGATGAGAGCTCCGTGCACCGCCATCGCCTGCGAAGCATATTCGATTCCGCAGGCTATGCCCAAGCGGCCGTGAGCCCGCAGCGGATTGTCGGTTGCGCGATGGCTGGAGCTCGAACAAGTGATCCTCCGGGTATCCCAGGCGATGACGGTGTCGAGCAGGCACATGCTGCCTTGATGCGGAATGTGGCGCATCATCCAGGCGCGATCGAGGAGACCGGCCGTCAAGCGCATGGCGCAACGTTGAGCACGATGCGGGCGACGTCGAGATAGTCGAGCACCGCGGTGCCGCTTTCCCGGCTGGCCGCCTGCAACAAGAAAGGCAGGCTGCGTGCGGCGGGGATCGACATCCGCAGCGCTTCCAAGGCGGGATTTGCCAGCGTGTCGGGCAGGGCGTCGGTAAGCGCGGCGTCGATCCGGACCAATGAGTTCGGATGCGGGGAAGGCGACAGCACCAGCGCGACGCCGAACGCGTCGGGCACCGGACGCTTGGCGCGTATGGGCTCCGGGTATTCGGTGTCGTAGGCGACCAGCAGCACCGATTCGCCCTCCACCACAACCTGGGTCATTGCCTCGAGGAGTCCGGCGCCAAAACTCGCATCGAAGGCGCAGAGCACATTCGACTCGCGCTTCGATCCGGTCGCAATGCTCCAATAACCCGCCGCCGCGTTGTGCACCGAATTCGAGAAACGCGTCGGCGACACCTCGCGCTGCGGCCGCGCCAGCGCCTCGCACAGTTCGTGGCAATTGTGTCCGTCGCCGCCGGAGGAGGAGAACACGCTGGCGAGTTCTCCCGGATCCGAATTCGAGTGGGTGGCGGCTTCCAATGCCACGTTGAGCGCCAGCTTGACCACCCGGCCCACGCGTCGTCGCTCCGCCGGCGGCAGCAGCGCCGCCGGCGGCAGCACCGTCGGCGCCGGTACATAGTCGCGTCGGGAGGTCAGCGCCAGCGCGGCATCCGGCCAGTTGGCAAGATTCGGCCCGAGCACACCGATGCCGTTGACGTACGCCGACAGTCTCATCCGGCGCGGCCGAAAATCAGGCTGCAATTGGTGCCGCCGAAGCCAAAGGAGTTGCTGAGCACATGGGAGAGCGGAACGCGTCGGTTTTCGAGCAGGTAGTTGGCGGTCAACATCGGATCGACGCGCGTGGTATGCACTCCGCCCGGCATCAGGCCCTGGCGCAGGGCGAGGACACAGATCACCGCCTCGAGCGCCCCGGCGGCACCCAAGGTGTGGCCGGTGGCCCCCTTGGTCGAACTCGCGGGCGTGGTCCGCCCGAAAACGCCGGTAACCGCCTGGCTCTCGGAACGGTCGTTGCTCGGAGTCGCGGTGCCATGCAGATTGATGTAATCGATGTCGGCGGGCCCCAAGCCCGCAGCGCGCAGTGCCGACTGCATGGCCTGGCGCGCACCCTGGCCCTCCGGATGCGGAGCCGACATATGGTAGGCATCGCTCGATTCGCCGACGCCCAGCAACAGCGCGGCGTCGCCGTCCAGATTGCCGGGCGTCCGTTCCAGCAGCGCGAACGCCGCGGCTTCACCGATCGAGATGCCGTTCCGTGAGACGTCGAACGGACGGCACGGCGATGGAGAAGAGAGTTGCAGGGAATGAAAGCCGTACAGAGTGGTCAAGCACAGTGAATCGACTCCACCGACCAGCGCGGCATCGATCAATCCCGCCTCGATCATCCGCCGGGCAGAGCCGAAAACCTTGGCGCTGGAGGCGCACGCACAGGACACGACCATGGCGGGTCCGGCGAGATCCAGCCTCCGGCGCAGATAGTCTGCGACGGAGAAGGAATTGTGGGTGCTGCTGTACTCGAACCCTGAGGGCAGGGCGCCGCTCACGGGGTCACGCTGCCGGTAGGCCAGTTCGGTCTGCAAAATCCCGGCGGTACTCGTCCCCACGAACACACCCATGCGCCGCCTGCCCCAGCGCGCGGTCGCCGCTGCTATCGAATCCAGGAAGCCATCCTGCCGCAACGCCAGCTCGGCCAGCCTGTTGTTGCGACAATCGAATCGCGACAGCTCACGCGGCACCCGGACCTCATCGACTCCACGAACTTCGCCGATGTAGGTGTCGATATCAACGGTCTCGAAGGCGCAGCGTTCCAGTCCGCTCTCTCGAGCGAGCAGCGCTTTGAAGGTGGAATCGACGCCCAGACCCAGACAGCTCGCGGCCGTGAAACTCTCAATGTGAATCGGTCTCATCGCGCCCCGTTGGAATGCTGCCCGAGCGGTCGCGGTTTGGCCACCAGCAGGACATTGGCAAAGGGAGTTCCGCTGCTCATGGGCAGCGATTCGCAGTCGAAGCCGATCGAATCGAGCAGCGCCCGCCACTCACGCAGAGGCCGGTAATGCAATCGTCGCCATCCCTGCCCTTCGGCCAGCAAAATCATTCGATCCACCCATTTCCCGACATGAAACCCAAAGCCGCCCGCACCATCCCCGACTCGCAGCAGCAGCACGCCGCGGGCGGCCAGCGAGCGATGAGCGCGCTCGAGAATGCTCTCTTGGGCAGCGTATTCAATGTAGTGCAACACGTCGAGCAGGACGATGCCATCGGCATTTCCGAAATCCGCCCTGCGCACGTCGCCTTCGACGAAATGAGCCTGACACCCCAGGGCGATACGCGCCCGCGCGAGGCTGCGCCTCTGCAGCTCGATACCTCGCAGCACTGTGGGCCGCGGCGGCAAAGGCCATGCGCCCGGCCAGACGGTGGCGTTGCGCTCCACCAGGCGCTGGGCCGCGAGCAGCCATGCTGCGAGCAAGCCCTGACCGCAGCCGAGATCCAGAATTTCATTGCAGCGTGCGAGCAGTCCGCGCGCAAGAATGGCGGCGAAAACCGGATCTTTCGCCAGCTTGCCGCGCGCGAAATGATAGGCGAAACGTCCTGCGGCCCGGTAAGGGGCGGTCGCCGCCTCGATGAGATCGAGCTCCCCTTCCGAGATCTCGGCATTCACGGCAGAGCGGCTTTGAGCGTGATGGGCTTCAGCCCAAGCTCGCCGAGCGTATCGAGCAGACGCGGCAGCACGTCGAGGATGACGGCTCGTCCGCCCTTCCCCAGAGCGGCATGCCCATCATGCAGCAGCAATATGTCACCGCCGCGCAGGTTGGACGCGAGGCGCCGATAGACCCGCTCGGCGTCGCCGTTCACCGTGTCGAAGCCGCGGCGGGTCCAGCTCGCAAGCTGAAGGTCCAATGCATCGAGCACCGGACTCAAAAACGGGTTCCGCAAGCCCGCTGGAGCCCGGAAAAAACGGGGCGCCGTGCCGGTGATACGGGCGATGACTTCCTGTGCACGGCTGATTTCGGCGCGCATGCCGAGAGGTCCCAGCAAGGAAAAATTGTGCCGATGGCGCTGGCTGTGGTTCTCGATGGTGTGGCCGCGCCTAAGGAGTTCGCGCGCGAGATCGGCATGGCGGTCGACCCTTTCGCCCACACAGAAAAATGTCGCGTGCGCGCCGTGCGCGGCCAGTTGATCGAGGACTCGCGGCGTCACCACCGGATCCGGACCATCGTCAATCGTGATGGCGACCTGCGCGCGCGCCGCGCTCACGGGCAACTTCACCCAATTGGGTCCGAGCAATTGGCTGCGAGGCCATAGTCCAGCGGCGGTGAGCACGCCGTGGTTGGCGACCACGGCGCCGAGAGCCCAGGGCCATGCGTTCGGCTGCAGCAACGTCGCGGCGGCGGCACCCACATGCACCGTCGCCGAGCCGGCCATGATCGGGCGTTCAAGCCAGCGGAAATGCCCTTTCCTCATGGGAATCGCGCGTCCAAAAAATCCTCCCACAGCATCGTCCACGTGTCCCAGTCATGTCGTCCCGGCACGACCTTGGTGACGCTCTCCGGCAGTGCCGCCGCCATCAACCGATGGGCTGCGGCGAATCGATCATCGGCCCCGTATCCCAAGTATAAGTTCAGCGCAGGGATATGCGGTGGCGCCCGCTTGGCGTCCGGCTGCCGTCGGTGCGCAGCCTGCGCCTGAATGAAGCGCCAGACTTCGCGCTCCTCATCGTCAATGGCCGAAGTGCCGCCGCGCCACGCGGCAAGGCCGGATGCGGCCGCGATTTCCCGCATCGTAAGCCGCGTCCCGAGATAGGGGGCGAGCAGACACAGGCCGTCCAGGTCGCCGGGATGTGAGGCAGCATAGTCGAGTGCCATGAACCCGCCCAAGGAAATCCCCGCGAGCCAAAGGCTCGTGCAACCGCGCGCGCGGGCCGGTTTGAGGATGTCCTCTCGCAGCCGTTGACGAAAGCGATGATCGCCAAGGTGCTCAAGTTCCGGGTCGACGAACTGAAGGTCGACGGGCAGCCCGCGGGCCTGCACTTTCCTGTCGAAGCCCGCGGCCAGGAAGTCTTCAGGGAAATGATAGGCCCCGGGGAGCAGCACGATGCAGGTCGGCGCTGCTGCCTCTTCCGTTGCAGGACGGCCGATGCTACGCATGGTGTTACCGCGGCGTCGGACGGGCCAGTGTGCCCGCGAAAAGCAGCGCCAGGAGGGCGCCGGGAGCAACCGTCTCCCCGAGCGACTGCAACACGGGCACCTGGGAGAACGCCAGAAGACCGAAGCCGATCACCGTGCAGAGATTGGCAATCGCCAAGGAAGCGAGCAGCAGCGGCGAGCGGGATTCGCCGGCTTCAACCGCTGCGGTGTCGAAGAACAAGGCGTAATTCGAACCGACGGCGAAGATCAAGAGCATGCCCACCAAGTGCAGAATATTGAGTCGTTGTCCCGCCAACGCGAGAGCGGCCGCCACGGTGAGCACGGCGAGCAGCAGCGGCACCAACACGCGGGCCACCCGGCGTGCCGAGCGCAGTACACAGGCCAGCAGAACGACGATGACGAGCACGCCCAATCCCGACAGACGCAGCGCCTCCGTGAGATAACTCGCGTAAAGCGCATCGGTCTGCGATTTAAGATCCAGCACCTCGGTGTCGGCGAGCTTCGCCTGCGCGAGCGCGGCGGCAACGCGCACGACATCGATTTGGGGGGCGACGGTTGCGCTGTCCGCGTGCAACGGCAGCAATGCAGTGAAGCGGCCTGGGTGTCCGAGGACGAGGGCGTCGTAGCCGGCGGCCATCGACGTGCCCTCGAGATCCCGGGCGGTGACCGGCGGATCGCGGCGCTGCGTTTCAACGTCATCGATAAAGGGCGTCAGTCGTCCGGCGTCGAGGTCAAGGTCCGCGACGGCCTCCCGCAGGCGGGCGGTGAGCTCCGCGCGGTCGGGCAACGCCGCGCGACGCGCCTGCTGGGCGGCGGCGCTCGGTAGAAAATTTGCCGGGCTGTCGAAACCGCCGATGACGCCGGTGTCCGCCAAATGTTGGAGCACGGGCGCGGCGCGTTCGGCGCCCTCGAGCACCGCCTCCTCCGTGGAGCCGGTGACCACGATCAAATCCGTCACGTCGGCGGTGCCAAGGTCGGAACGGAGCGATGCGTCCAAGGCGAGGTCCGCAGGCGCAATGGGCGAGAGCGCCGACAACTCGCGGTTCCAGAGCGTGTGCCGATGTTGGTAGAGTACGCCGGCTGCGATCACCGCGAGCAGCCCGGCGGTCGCGATCCCGCGCGACCCTTGGTGAAGCGAGTGCTGCCAACGCGCGAGGCGCACTCCCAGAGGATTGAGGTCACGGATTTTGAGCCTCGACGGCATCAATTCCGGCAGCACGAACCGGGTCACGAGCGCCGCGGCCACCAGGCCGCCGATGGAATAAAGGCCCAGCTGTGACAGTCCGGGGAAGCCGGATGGCAGCAAAGAGGCGAAGCCGCAGACGGAAGTCAGCATGCCGAGCCTGATGGTCGGCCACAGCGAGCGCAGCCAATCGGCGGTGCCGGAATTGGCGATGCGACGAGGCGCCTGGACGAAAAAATAGATGGAGTAGTCCACCGACTCGCCAATCAGCGTGATGCCGAACCCCAGCGTGACGCCATGAACGACGCCCCAGCATAGCGCCACCGCCGCAAAACCCCCGAGTGCTCCGGTGGCCACCGGCAGCAATCCGAGGAAAAGCGCCCCGGCAGAGCGATAAACCCACAGCAACAGCCCGGCGACGCCCAAGCTGCTGACGATGGCGAGCCGGGTCGCCGCACGTTTTATCTTCGCGCGGGCGGCCACCGCGAAGACGCCGGGGCCGCTCATGCGCAGGCGCACGCCGGCCGGTACCGGCAATGAGGCGCGTCGTATGGCCTCCAGAGCGCGCTCCTGGGCATCCGTGTCTGAGCCCGCCGCCGTGGTTTGCGCCACCATCAACGTTCGCAGGCCGTCGGCCGAGGTCCAAATGCCCTGGTCGAGCCGTGGCGCGTTGGCCGCGGACAGTTGATCGATGATATGCAGCATCTCGCCGGTGGGGTCATGCGGCACGAGAGCCTTCAGGATCAGCCCGGCGGACCCGCCCAAATCATCGATGGTCTCGCTGATCGCCTGGTGCAGGCCCGCCGCGGAAAAATGCGCTGCCGTGACTGCGGGACTCAATGCATAGCGATGCTGAAACAAGAAACTCCGATCGCGGTCTGTGGACGGCGATTCACCGTCTTGCACCAGGGAGAATTGTGGCTGGCTGCGCAGCTTGAACGCCATCGTTCGGGCGAGTCTCGCCCGCGCCATGGCATCGCCCCCCTCCAGGTCAATCAGAATGAGGCGCGACGCCGGTCCGTCGCGCAATTGATCGATGAGGAGCTGTTGCAGCCGCGTGGGATTCTGCGGCAGAAACGCCGACAGATCGGTGACATAATGCGTGTGAGCGATGATCCAGGCCGACACGGCAATTCCGAGCAGCCAGGTCGCCAGGGTGAGTGCCGTGCGCGGCTGCGCAAGGGACGCGGTCACGGCGCCTTGGAATCCGCGGTCAACGTCATCACCGAGCGGTCCCCGTCGGCCGTTCGAATTTCAACCTGCGTGAGCACGTCCCGGACGCCGTCGATGCGGACTTCGGCGACGGTCTTCATCATGGCCGGATCGGCCGGCACCAGATCCAGGCTCCATGAAGCGGCAGTGCCGGCGAACTTGACTTGGAATACACGTTCGAGACTCGAGCGATCGCCCGCCAGCGTGGCGCGCAGGCCCAAGACAAAGGGCGCGATCCCAGGGTAAGCCTTGAGATCGAGCACGCGAGTGCGGCGGCCCCGCTGCACGGTGAGTACGTCGCCTCTGAGCAGCAGGCTTTCGGGATGCGGTTTCAGCGTCCGTTTCTCGAGCGTGTCCGGTGCCTGGTAGAACAACGTGCCGGAGGACTCGACCGGCCGTTTCAGCAGGGCGATAAAGTGTTGTTCGACGAAGCTCGCCGTACCCTGCTCGCGCTGCGCGAGCGCGTGCATCACGGTGTCCAGATCGTCGGCCGCAGCGTTTGCCGCGGTGCTGCCGAGCAGCACGCATAGGCTCACGAGGCACTTTTTCATTGGCCGGGTGGTGTTTGCCAGAAATCGAAAAAATTGAACCAGTTGTAGGGGTCGGAGCGGCAATACCGATCGAGCAGCTCGGCGTACCGCACGATCGCCGCCCGTAGCGCCGCATCGCGGGCTCCCGGCGCGACCCTGGAAAAGTCGGCAATGGGCGCAAACACGACGTGGTAGTGCCTGCCGCCGCGATGCAATCCGACCATGAAAATGACCGAACGGCGCAGAATGGCCGCAGCGCGCATGGGACCTGAGGGGAGGTACGCGCGCTCTCCCAAAATGGTCACGGCCTGCTTCGGTTCGTCGGCCAACGTTCGATCTCCCAGCAATCCGACGAAGGCGCCCCGGTCCAGTCGCTCGCCGATGCGCAGCATCGCGTCCAAATGTCCGAGTGAAATGATATCCGTCTGCGCCCGCGGGTTGATGGCCGCCAGAATGGAGTTGATCTTGCGCGCATTGTCCTCGTACATGGCCATCGAGATCTTGAGGCCGGGTTGACGGCGGCCGATGCTGCCGATGACCTCGAAGCTGCCCATGTGAGCGCCCATCAAGAAGGCGCCTTGTCCCCGCTCGACTTCCGCGCGCATCAGCGCCTCGCCCTCGATGCTGATCGTAAATTCCTCGTACTGTTCGTTGATGAGATAGACCCGATCGTGGATGGTGGTCGCGAACTTGAGCACATGGTGGAAGCGCTCATGCGGCCAAGGCGCTCGCCCGAGGGCACGGCGCAAATAGCGGCGTGATTGACGCCGTGCGGCCGGCGCGAACAGGAAAAAATACAGGGCGATTCCATAGAGGGCGAGCCGGCTCACCCGGCGGCCCAGCAGCAGCGAGACCTTGGCCATGAGGCGAAGCAGGCGCGGGCTACCGCGTTCGCGATGACCCACCCACTCTTGCGTCGGCTCTGTTACCTCAAAGAGATGAAGCGGATCAAGCGCCATGCGTCAGCATACCGGAGGCGACCGTGCTGCGGCCGTTTCGGATCGAGAACCGAATGCTTTGGGTCTTAACCGCCGCGTTCACGGTGCGCACGGCCGCATGTTCCAGGGTCAGCACGTCCCCGGGTTGCACCGGACTGAAAAACTTGGCCGATTCGAGGCGCCACTCTTTGAGATCCAGCGATCGATGGTCGGCGATCACAAACAATGCCTCGTCGAGGAGTGCTGCGCCCGGCAGTATCGGCAACCCGGGAAAGTGTCCCGCGTAGGCCGGATGATCATGAGGGATCGGCAAAGCGCTCAGAGTCCGCGGCTCCGCTTCGCCGACGCTCACGGCGCGGCGCCCGCGTGCAGATGACGCTCGGCCAGCAGCCGCAGAGTTTGCAGCGGCAGTTTGCCGGTGGCGTTCCTCGGCAGTTGCTCGACCAGCAGCAGCGGGCGGGGCAGGAAGACGGCATCGATCCGGGCGCGTAGTTGCACAATCAGTTGTGCCACGGTGAGGGTGGGCGCGACGACCACGGCGGCCAGCCGCTCGACCCCGGTGACGCCACCCTCGCTTTCGCGCAGGAAAAATGCGCCATCGATGACCCCGGGAATGGCGTTCAACTGTGCGTTCAGGTAGCCGAAGGAACTTCGCTTCCCGGCTATGTTGACCAAATCAGCGGTCCGACCATGCAGTAGAAATTCGTCCTCGCCCACGAGTTCCAGAACATCGCACATCGGCGTCCGCTGTTCGACATGGCCGCCATGGGCAAAAACCTGTGACCCGCAGGCGATCAGGCGGACGTCCGGCCACAATCGCCATGACGGTGACGTGGCGGTCCGGCGGGTCGCAATCTGCCCGGTTTCGGTCGAGCCGTAGATTTCGAGCAGCGGGACGCCAAACGTCTTCTCCACGGTGAGGGCAAGCTCGATCGCGAGCGGTGCGGTGGCGGACACTATCGAATCCAGGGACGGCAGCCCGATGCCGCTCGCGAGCAGCGTGCGTAGATGGATCGGCGTCGTGATGAGCGTGCGCGGCCGTGGCACGGCATTGATCGCGGCGACGATATCCGCCGGGTAGAACGGCCGCTCGGCGGCGAAAGCGTTGCCGGAGAGCAAAGCCAATAGCACCGTCGACTCGAAGCCGTACATGTGTTGCGCCGGCACCGTTCCAACCAATGCATGTGCACGGCCATCATCTAACCCCAGCCGGGGAGCGCCGTCCCGCACGCAACGCGCGAGTTTGCCCCAGGTCTTCACGTAGGGGAGGGGTGTTCCGGTGGAGCCGGATGTGAAAACGATGGCTGCCACCTGGTCCGCACCAATCGCGGGAACGCGCCAATCGACGGCAGGCCGAGCCGGCGACTCGGGGAAGTGAAAATGCGGCAGATCAATGGTGCATCCCGGTTCATCGGTGAGACAGAAGGCATCGGGGGCAAAGGCCGCGAGTTGACGAATCATTTCCGGGGTGTGGGTGGAGGGGAGCAGGCATATTCGTCCGCTCACCAAGCAGGCGGCGAGCGCCACCGTGAAGCGATAACGGTCGGCACACACGTTGAGCACATGCCGCCCCGCGGGCAGGGCCTCGGCAAGGTGGAGTGCGTCCGCCAGGAACTTGCCGGCCGTGATGGCGCGTCCGGCGCGGTGGGCGACCACGGCCTCAGGCGATGGATAGGTAAACAGCGGGCAGGCGGTCTCCCTCACTGGCGGCCGCCGTAGACGCGCAACGCGGCCAACAGCCCCGCACGCCGCCCCTGCGGTAACACCCAGCCGCGCACCAGGAACTCGGCAACGAACATCGCCGCCACCAGCGGCAGCACGCAGAAATTGATGAAAATCGACCATATCCGAATCGGCGCGTGCGTGTAGAGCAGGAGCGACACGAGGTCGACCGTGAAAAAGAAAAGAGCCCAAGCGACCGTCACGTGCCGGGTGTACGCGACCTCGTTCGCCGTCAATGGTCCGTGAACCCGGTCGGCAAACCGGGTGCAAACGGCCGTTCCATTGCGGCGCAAAGAGAGGGCAAAAGTCAAACCCAGCAATCCGTAGAGCGCGGTTTCCTGGGCCAGACTTAACAGTGAAAAGTGGTGCCGGAGCATCGGCCAGAGCGCCACGATCAGCCCGCTCAAGGACGCAATCGACAAGAAGGCGGGTAGCGGCGGGAGGCTCCGGCCGATCAGCAACAGTGCGCATAGGAGAGTGGGACTCAAGGCTAGGAGGGTCCCCAGTGGCTCCGCCAACGCCGGATCTTCGCCCGCCATGGAATTACAGTAGTGCAGCAGTCCCGCGTAGGCTGCGATCATGAGGCCGGCCGCAGCGATCTGCAGCCTATGCCCGAAGCGCATGCTCACTTGGTTCTCTGTACCGCAATATACTCAGCTAAGTGCCTCAAACTGCGAAATATTTGTTGGTTTTCCTGACTGTCCGCACGTAACTGGACGCCGTATTGCTTGGAGACCAGTAGCGCGACCTCCAGGATGTCGATCGAGTCCAGTCCCAAGCCGCTGCCATAAAGCGATGAATCGGGATCGATGTCCTCGGGAGCAACGTCGAGGTTCAAAGCGTCGACGAACAGGTTGGCAAGTTCCCGCTGCAGACCGACATCGGCCGGGGGCGCCGGCTGTTGCATGAGCGACGCGTTGTCGGACATAGGCGTGAGCTTCGATTGAGTGTCTTGGGTTACGTGGGCATCGGCTGCCCTCATCCAGAATTATTATATAGCGGTCCCGCCGAGCGGCAACACGGACCTACGAGGTATTGTATTGTGACGCCAATCATGCAAGCGCCGCACCAGCCGTTGAAAGACTACTACTCGCACGAGGAGGAACGGCCCGGCTGGCTGCGGGCGCTGTTCGACCAAACGGCCGGGGACTACGATCGGATCGAGCGTTTGATGGCGCTGGGCTCCGGTTCCTGGTACCGGCGCCGGGCCCTCGAACGGGCAGGACTCAGGTCCGGCATGCACGTCCTCGATGTGGGCGTGGGAACCGGGCTCACTGCTCGTGAGGCGGCCGCCTTGGTGGGCCCCTCGGGGCAGGTGACGGGGGTCGATCCGAGCACCGGCATGATGGCTAGGGCTCACCTTCCGCCGGGCGTCATATTGCTCGAAGGCCGCGCCGAGTCGCTACCCGTCGCTGATGCGACGGTGGACTTCGTCTCCATGGGGTATGCGCTGCGCCACGTGACCGATCTGTCCGCCGCCTTCCGAGAATTCCGGCGCGTGCTCAAGCCGGGCGGTCAGGTCTGTCTGCTCGAGATCACCTGTCCAGCCGGCCGGCTTGGCAGGGTACTGCTCAAAACCTACATGCGCCGGGTGATTCCATGCGCCGCGCGCTGGGTTGCACGCCATCGCGACATGCCGCAGCTCATGCGCTACTACTGGGATACCATCGAAGCGTGCGCTCCGCCCGGCGTCATCATGGCGGCGCTCCGGGATGCCGGATTCGGCGACGTCCGCCGCACGCTCACCTTGAGTATTTTCTCCGAGTACTGCGCGCAGAGGACATGAGATTCCTCGATGTCAGACAAGGTTTCTAGCCGGAGCGGTGCCTCATCCGCCGCGCCAGCAATAGCGGTAGGCGTGCCAGAAAGCCGAAGAACAGCCGGAGGTGCATCCAGGTGAGGAGCACGTTGTCTCGTCCGTAGCGAAAATGCGAAACGCCGCCTTCGTCTTTCCGAAAGTAGCGGACCGGTGCGGCGAGATTGATGGCGCGAACGCCGCGCCAGCGCAGGCGGACCACGGCCTCTACATCGAAATCGAAACGGCGCATCCAGTGGTGTCGCCGCATGATGTCCTCGAGCTCCGCCATCGGGTAGACGCGAAAGCCGTAGAGCGAGTCATCGATTCCGGACCAGAGGGTCTCGAGATTGGCCCACCAGTTGGATATCTTGCGGCCCCGGACGCGGAGTTCCGGTGCAGTCGAATCGAAAATCGGCACACCCAGCACCATCGCCTTAGGCGCCATCAGCGAAGCCTGCATGAAGGTTGGAATGCAGTCAGCCGGATGCTGTCCGTCCGAATCCATGGTGAGCGCATGGGTGAACCCCGATTTGAGCGCGGCGCCCATGCCGTGCAGAACTGCGGCACCCTTTCCCCGATTCTCCGGCAGGGTCAGCACGCGGAGGTCGTTCGTGTTCGCACTCAAGCGCTCGAGCAATGCACCCGATCCGTCCGTGCTGCCGTCAACCACCACCCAGACCGGTGACCAATGGGCCAGTGCGGCTCGCACGGTGGCCAGCACCCTGGGTCCGGGGTTGTAGCTTGGAATCAACACCAGGTGGGTGGTGGAGGGTTCGCGCATCGTTCAATCCCGCGGCAACCACCGGGTCTGCAGTGCCCCCGCGAGTTCCCGTCGATAGTAACGGTCGAGCTCGGCGGTGAACGCGACGACATCGCGCGGCGGCGGGAACCGCAGCCCGAGGCGGACCCGGTAGGTAATGGGCAGACTCGGTCGCCGAAACAATGGCCAGCCCTTGCTGAGGTAAGGTGAGTCGGTTTCGATGATGAGCGTCTGCACGGCCACCCCGGCATGCTTGGCTATCAGGCCGACGCTCGCCACCAATGGATTGATCGGTGCCCGCGTCGTGCGGGTGCCCTCAGGGAACAGCAGCAGCACACCGCCGTTCTGCAAATGAGCCACGGATTCCTTGACCATCTGCCGGGACGATTCGTTGGGCACATAGCGGGCGAGACGCGAGCCCGCTCCCAAGAACACGTTGTGCATGAGTTCCGCTTTCATTACGCAGACGATGTTCGGATGCCGCGTCAGGATCAACAGCGCGTCGATGAGGCAGGGGTGATTGGGCGCCAATATCAATGGCGGTCCGCCACGCAGGGCGTCGAGGGCGGAAAGATCCAGTCGGTAAGCCGCCGCGAGCGACAGCGACCGGGCGAACAGCCTGAATCCCGCCATGATGCCGCGACGCCCGACGACCGTCCCGGCGCGGCGCGGCAGGATGACATAGAGAGGCAGCGCAAACAGCGACCACGTGAGGCATATCAGTCCCAGCAGAGTCAGTGACGCATACAGCGCGGCATATTCGTAAAGGGTTCGGAAAAGGCGCCGCATAGTCAAAATACTGGGGACAGTCTCCTCACGCTCAATCGGGAACGTCGACCCTTTGAGCTGAGGTGTGGAGGATCCAGGCGATGCCGAAGCCGCCGGACCAATAGCTGTTGCGCTGCACCAGCGGACTTGCGTCGAAGACCGCGTCCGTCAGGCTGTCACCGCGCACATATGCACCCACCCAAAACTTGGGGAAGCGTTTCGACACAGCCAAGATGGTTTGGATGCCGGCATAGCCGCCGGGGGCCTGATAGGCCGGTCGGACGGCGGTCGCGAAAGCCGGTGCAACCGAGTAGAAGAAATCATTGTAGCGGCGCGCGGCAAACAGCGGCCCCGACAAGATGCCGGCATGCCAACCGGAGAACCCGAAGGGATCGGTGAGGTCCAGGGCAAGCCGCGGTGTCAATGTCCAGCCGATGTATTGCGGCGGCGCCTCGACCGCCAGCGCGGCCCGGAACGGCAACCGCAAATCGAGTCGGAACCGTGAATCGGCGGTCTTGAGCAAATGAAAGTCGAGCGATGGCCCGAGTTCCAACGTCGACTTGAGGTCCGGCATGCCGCTGCGGATGCGGTCATTGCGCACGGGGGTGGTGGCATTGCCGCTGAGGTTGAGTTCCACCCAATCTTGATCGAACAGTTTCCCTCGAATACCGTCACGGTCGGCGGTGAGAAACTTGCCGTTGTAAACGAGATAACCGATCGGCAACGCATACCCATGGCTGGTGTCGGAACCCCGGTAATCCTCGAAGCCGATGGCTCCCACGCCCACGCCCACTTCGAGCAGCGGCTCCTCCTTGGCCACGGCCGTTGCGGTCCACCAGGCCAGGCCCAAAAGGCCTGCCGCGCGCCGCGCGCCGCGGACGATGAGATGGGTGGTCCCCCCCATCAGCCGCTGGTGAGACGCTCGGGTTCCGCGCGGATATTGGCGGCGCGGTTCTTCAATGCACGCAGCGTGCGCTTGAGGTTCGCCAGCGAAATCACATAGTAGAGGACCTTGAACAAACGCAAGCTCGTCCAGATG
>Ga0209208_10005146_pt1 | contig 18283 bp, 16 predicted proteins | sample S1TSphfallax_3_FD_187694 | JGI IMG/M metagenome (GOLD analysis project Ga0209208, IMG submission 187694) | Host-associated microbial communities from peat moss isolated from Minnesota, USA - S1T2_Fd - Sphagnum fallax MG (SPAdes) (version 2) | ecosystem: Host-associated > Plants > Peat moss >... | reverse complement strand
TAAGTCTAACTCACTCCCGACCTCGCATAGGGGACAAGACACTCTTCTAGCACTAGACAAATCTAATGTTAAATTGATGCAGACTTTCCACTCACGTCCACGGCCTTAGTCACCTAAAAACCTCTTTAACTTCGACACACGACTGAACGACATTAACTTCCAAATGGAAGCCAAGTGTCCCACTCCTCATGGTAATCATCTCAACTTTGGTGTTGTCAAGGCAACAAGTCCGTTGCCTTGCGATGCTGCTGGTCACTTTCCCAAGTCTATAACGTGGTCTTGGCACTTACAAATATGCAAGTTCGTTTGCATCAACTCAATGGTTAGGTACTATAAGGCATTCTCTTTTGCATTAACGTTGCCCCTTACTTGACCAACACACTTGGATCCCCAAACATTAATGTCCTCTTCTAGACAGGTCTGCATTGCCCAAGTTTCTTTTTTTGTTTTTTTTAAAAACTTATGGGGGGCCAATGCAAGATAGAATGAATCACTTTTTGCATCACATTGTAAATTTTTACAAGATGAAATGAACATTTATTAAACATTTTACCTAAACAATATGACATTTCACCTAAACACATTCAGACGTCCATGACTTTGGGGGATATCCGCAAAAATAGTTGGAAAACAATTCTCATGTAATAAGATTCAAAATTATGAAATTGTGAAATGTTGTTAGTAATATTTTGAAAATCAAATTGCTGAGATCATTGGTGGATGAATAACATGTCCACCTTGATGGCCCTGGTGTCATCCTAGAGAGCCCCTGGTGTGAGTCCCTTGTCATTTGTCTGACAACAGGAAAAAAAAAAGGAGTTTTTGTGTGCAATTTGGCAATGGACTAACAAGATGGACGACAAGGACACCAGGGTGCATGCCGGTTGTGCATGATTTTTGTACAAGCCCTTGTGGTAACCGCCAAGGCGAGCAGCAAAGACAGTTAGTGGCGCTTGTTGGCATGTGTCTTCTTTCCTTCCGGTCGCCGCTGAGAGCGATATAGTGAGCACACTTCACAAGAAAATTTCCCTCTCTCGTAAGCCGAGAGCTCTCTCTCGTGTTTCCAATTTGGTCTTCAATTCGATGCACAGTTTTCCCAATCGATTTCTCTCGACAATATTATTGTCGATGATGTTCTTTTTTGCTGGAGCTTGTTCAGTGATCTGCTGGAGCCTCTGAAAAGAGAGAATTGTTCTGCAGGTTCTGTGGTTTTCTTGCAACTTGATATATAACCAATTGAAGAGGTTAGGTTGATCTGAGAAAAAAGAAATTCCTTATGGAATCAACAGCCGAAGGCATGGCTTACGGTGTACAAATTGATGGATCTTCTGAGAAGCCTTTGTGATGATCCGATCATGGCTAGGATCTGTAATTTAGTGTCAATGAGGATGTGATTGCCGGTTTTCTCTATGAATTTGTAAAACACTGGCGCTCCTATCTTGAGAAAGCGTATTATCCATTGAGTTGAAGTTATGAAAGTTGAAATCAACCTGCAAGACATGAGCGAGTGATAGGGACCGTGTCAAGGAGCTTCTGCTAAATATTACATACCTTGCCAAAACCAACCGTGTTCTAGGGTGCAAAAGCCACCATTATGAGGCTTGCTCTCCTCACGCCTGCAAATTCCCCTCGTATCCTACTAGTCTATTTGAGAATTGTGCACCTTAATAATATTCTCAGTTCACAGACTCAGAGCTGCCTGTACAGCTTATTCTCACCACTATGTTCCAAATCCAACAATTGCATGATACTTGAACAGAATTGTCCTTGATTTAGTTACAATGTAGAAATCTGAAGCATTAGGTGACCTTGACGTTGATGCAAGTATTCCTCTGGAAAGCCATTTAGAGTGCAATCTAGGCAGCTCCTTGATACTCATGTGAAGAATTTGATCATTTCTACCTGGGATCATCCTCTTTGCTATCTTCAATCACAAATTTCATACATTAGGAATCTATAACTCAACCCTAGGGGTGACAGAATTATGTTCATAGATGTTGTCTGAAGCATCCTATGAGTTACCAATCCCAACTGGTTCTGAGAGAAGGGATCAGATCTGGTGTTGTTTGTGCTTGAACTTTTGGTAATTTAGGTAGTCACTGAGCTGCCAGTGGATCATGTTTCTAAATGTTTGAGTAAATTGACATCAACACTTCAGACACGGATCTGGTGGCAGCAGTTGGTTGGAACCTTTCAAATGAGCTCTACTCATGCAGTGACGACCATACCATTTGTAGATGGAATCGGAGTGGTGAAGTCATTGGCAAGGTGAGAGAAAGGAAGCAATTCTGGTCTACACTGTGCTAATATGTCTTTGAGGCTCACATATTTTCCTGGACAAATTATTTGGAACGCCTGCATAGATAGCTCTTGTTCAACAGAAAGAACAGCATGTGTATGTCCCTTTTCTCCCATCTATGCAAGGAACAACTGAAGTTTTTTGGCTCAGGTGTGCACACTGGAGGCATGTTTCACTGACATTCACTGGTATCCATCCATGTCACAAAGGCAGCGCACTGGAGCTGGTAGTGATGTCTTTGTAGTGGCTTGCACTGATGGTAATAGCCCTTTTCAGGCTGCACTGTATATATATGGGTTTTCTTGTTGTTTGCAGGGAACAAGATTAGGTCTAGTGTTCAGCTGAGCTTGCATGTCATATTTGTCAGTAGATCGATTTGTTCTTGAAAGTCTCCTCACTGTATAAGCGTGAAGCACAGGTTGTGTAAATAATGAATCCATGGAGACAGTACTTACATGTATGGCAATGGATTCAATCGAAGTGTTGGAAGATCCTTCTGCAGATATATTCACTATTTGCTCCCAATGTCTCTAGGACTACATTGTATCATTACCTGCATTTGGATTATGAACAACAGGTGCATTCTATATCATCAGTAAAGGAGGCAGGGAAGAGAAGAGATTTGAGGCCCATGAGGGTGCAGTGATCTGTATTCGATGGAATTTTGAAGGTATCTAGTATGCATGAAGATGCATGCAACTCTTCAGACAGTTAATTTTGCAAATTTATTGTCATTTAAGTTCAGCTGAAGTCTTTCTTGAGACTTGTGTTCAACTCAAGTATATCTAGTGTTGAACTCCCATCTGTTTATGAACATGCCCTGGGTATACTGCTCACAAGTACTGTTTTGATATATATGCACATGATCAGGGACTGCACTAGCAACTGGGGGTGAAGATGGCGTTCTCAAGATTTGGTCACGCAATGGAATGCATCGGTCCACTCTGGCACAAATTGGTAAGTACATAACCTGCACATCTATGGGTTGGAAGTGAAGGTGGCTCAATTACAAGTCTAAAAATATAAAGCTCACAAATCCTTCCACTACAATATTGAAAAGCTATAAGGAGTTCCTTTTGGCCAATGGTAACAAGATCTTTGGGCAATTTGTCCAGAAGCATAGCTGATATAGAAAGCACCTTGAAAAGGTTTGAGAGACTGACAAGAATTGTGCCACCTGATACAGAGCATTCAGTGTATACTATAGCCTGGGGCCCCAACTCAGAGCAAATTGTTTTCTCAAATGGCAGGAACCTGTTGATCAAGTCAATTCAAGCAAGTGAAATCCTTATCATTTCCTACTCCTTTGTGCTTATGATCTTAGATCTCTTTCTTTTTTGAATAATGTCAAGTCAAGTTCCTTTCCTTTGAATACCTAATAGGAGAGAAGAGACAGACATCATTGTATTTGTTTGTGATTCTTGTGAAAGTCTAATATAACATGCCTGGATGTTTTAGTCATCTACAAAACAAGTGCAATGGTTGGGCCATGAAGGGCTTGTGCTTAAGGTTGACTGGAATCCAGTCAACAACTGCATAATCTCAGCTGGAGAGGACTGCCGCTACAAGGTTCATTCCAACCTGATCTTGGCTGTCACTTTCTTATTTTATTGTCCATTATTCCTTAAACATTGGGTAATTGCAGCAGAAAACAGATGCTGAATCAGCATATCATATGCCACACAGCTAGCAAGTATTTCCTGCTTGTCTTCAGGCTTGTTGTTAAAGGACACTGGTCCTAGAGAGTTTAACCATTGCTAAATGCAGATATATAGTACATGGCACATCCACAGGTATGGGACTGTTATGGGAGAGTGCTATACCAAAGTGCCAAAGCTGATTCTAGTATCATGTCTATTGCATGGTGTCCATCAGGCGAGGCATTTGCTGTTGGCTCATTCAATTCCCTCATGTTGTGTGACAAAACAGGGGTAAACCTTCTGTCTTCATTTAATTCACCAGTATACCATGCTCAACATTATTTACAATATAGTGACCCAATTATAGTAGGTACGTATTACTTGGCAAACTAGTCACAGAACCACATGTGGGTACCTAGGGGTTAAGACCTTGGGAGACAATTTGGACATTCCCACCTTATGGTGGTTAGAAAGTTTCCACATTGCAAAGGAGGTTTAAGCATCAATGATAACTATTTTGTTTGAAAGGGAGCTCCTATCTTTCTCATAAGACTAATAAAAAGTGTATCTCATAAACATAAAAATCTAAGAACTTGTGGGAAACCTTCCTCATGTGATGTCCATGAGAGGCTTGAACAAACACAAGAAACGTAGAGTCATGGGAAGTGCTCCTCCCTAAAAATGTCTATGAGTTACATGGGAAGCATGTTTGTGAAGTGCATATGGGACTTGAAGGCCATAAAAGCTTACTCATATCTGCAAGTATGATGTTCTTTCCATTGCAATGTGTGTATAGGACACAGTTATAAGGGGGAACTATAGACTGTTAGCAAGAGGCACTATGCACAGTACCTTGTGGACTACCACAAGAGTATATGGTGGAAGCTGTCAAAGGTTGACACCTAATGTAAACCTGTGGGCCCAATATCCTCTACACAGTGGCCTCATAGCAAGGAGACACCTGATACAGGCATGCTCCTTAGTGTTGCATGGAACACTGATGGGACTCAACTAGCTGGAGCAGGTGGAAATGGCATGGTGATTTTTGGCCAACTTCTGGATAGGTGGATTCAATTCTTCAAATGTGGTTCACTCATTCCTTCTTTGTGGAATCTGTTGCTGCAAAGTGAGCTTGTAAAATATAACCCTGATCTGTTGCTAATGACAGGAGGATCCACTGGACTAGATTCACTGCAACATTGGCAGAACACAATCACATTTGTATTCAGGTATCCATAATTTTTTGTTTCTGATACTAGCACCTATGCTCAATTATGATGGCTGTTTCATGAATGCTCTTCGCCATCTGCTACTGAAGTGTGGAATAGGCATCACAATTAGAATTGTTTACAGATGTGGGTTTATGTTTTGCTTTTGGAAGTTTTAGTGTTCTAACTTCTGATGGAGTACCAAAGCTGTGATACAACATGACAGGATTTGTTGAGCAAGAAAACTGAGGAGATGGATTTCCGAGACCGCGTGATCAAAATGAGCATGGGATATCAGCACCTTGTAGTTGCAACTGCCACTCAGGTAAATATCATATCTACCCAATCATGCAGGGTTTCACATACATTCCTTCCAGAGGCTAAAATATACAGTTTGTAACCAACAGGAGACATCCATCTTTGGCATCTTACCCTCACCACCTAAATAGACAGTGCTTATCATCCATTCAACAGAATTAGGTGTGCACACCATTTTCAAATTGAGGAACCCAAACCCCAATTTTAGCCTACTTCTCATCACTATTCTTGCCTCATGTGGTCCAGTGCTACATTTACTCCATCACAAACTGGAGCACACCACACATGTTTGACATCAAAGACACAGTTGTCCTGGTGAAGCAGTGCCAATGCTGTTTTCTCTTGGTAGACTGCTTCACAGGCTTTCAGCTTTTTACCTATGAGGGCACACATTTGTCAAACCCAAAATTTCAAGGTCATTTCACTTGTTCACATTCTTATAATTGCTCACCTGGGCATCTGTTCACTATTGATGGTGGGATAATATAGACATGTATGCAACAGTCTATCAACAATACTTAGTATGGGGAGTTAATGTGCAAGTGTAGGTATTTCAAAAATTCAGCACAAATCCTTGTTAGAATATGACAGCAAACCAATCTCATTGCCTGCAGAACCAATATGACAAGATTTCAGTAATGCACGCAAAACCAAAATTTCTTTTGTTCAATCTGTCATTGTACTTTCATGCCAAATCTGGAACCAGTGCATAGATATCTGTGCCTGAAGTAATGAACAGACACAGATATGCAGCATTGTGCAAAAGAGCCTCTCATTGAAGAATAGGAGGAACTTTTATAGAGGGCTCATGATTGCACAAAACCAGCACAAGAGAAAAAAAATTTCAGCATCTGCTAGTCTATATGCAAGTTCTTTTGCCTGGAGGGGATTGCATTGTGTTGTGCATCATAGCTCAGGTCAAGTTCTTTGAGTGCTCATACCTACTTGAAGAAATGGTGGCAGCTGCCCATAAAGTAGAGAACTTCTATGTAATGTTAGTTGATTCAATATGTGAGCATTCTTTTTCAATGTCGTTCCATTCAATTGCATGTTTGCTCTTAGAAACTAAAGAGGCACATTGCAAAAAGGGAGATCTGAACCTTTGCTCACTTCAAATGATGCAGGCATTCATGCAGGATCAGTGAATCATCAAAACATAAGCCTATCATCTGATATTTTTGCAGTGATCAACCATGAGGATCGCAAGAGTAGGCATCCTGAGACATCCTTGGAAGTGTGCAATGCACTAATCAAAGTGCCTTAGTAAATTATTAGGACAAAATCAAGCATATGTGAGGGTTGAGCATTTTAAGGCTGCAATAGGGGCAAACAGGGTATAGCATTTGTGCATTGCTGAATATCATTTATGTATAGTAGTTCAAATCATTCCTTGTCCTTTGGATTCCAGAAACCTTGAAGGAAAGAAGAGAAGGACAGAAATGGAAATCTCATATCATGTCTTCTCTTGCTGTTGCAGTGGTACACTTCATGGATGTCACTACTGGAAAGATAGTTGGAGATGTAATGCGGCTTACAGTGGAAGCTGTGGAGATATCTCTTAGTCCAATGGGAACATTAACAGACAGGAAACTTGCATTCATTGACTCAAACCATGACCTTTACCTCACTCCAATCCTTGTAAGCTGATTCAATTCTTTGCTCTTAGACCACTAGGTATCTTCAATCTTTTGTGCTTGGCTAGGAGCTAGAAAGGTTGCCTTTAAATGGTGGATGATGGACTCAACTTAACATAGAAGAGGAGATTGAGACAAAAGTGAGCAAACCCAAGTGAGCACATGTGGCCACAGAGACCAAGGATATTAAAATTAGCTGCTATGGTGTACAATGCAATGTGGAACGAGATCGCAGACATGTTGGCAGCTGTTGTGGACCAGAGGCTGGTAGTGTGGTACTACCCACACGCTGCTTATGTTGACAAAGACCTTCTTCCATTTGTCAAGCTCACAAAAGATTGGTGAGCACCTACTTCTGGACACTAGACAGAAAGAATTCATGAGAGTCCAGAGTGTAGCACATAGAGCACAATTAATGAGGACCATCTTACAGGGCATCCATCTAATGACTTTCAAGGGCATATGGCTCTGTGATTGAAGGATGCCTAAAATCTTTGCTCCTTGCACCCTGGCGCCTTCAGCATAATATATCAAGACAGCCTCTTCTCCTGGTATATGAAGAGAGGAAATGGGTGTTGCAATTCTTATTCTTTCACATTGTACAAATAATCAAGTTTTTTTTTTTTACATCCCAACAGTTAGCTTCCTTTCTCCTTGCCAGAATTGTGAAGTCTGGCAGTTTGTTTTACCACTGATAAATAGAATTACTGGCTCAATGTCTCTGCCAATTGGATTTCTTGAGAATTGCTGTGATTTGCATTGTTGGTTTCATGCAATTGCATAATAACAGTTCACTGTTGGATCCTCCAGTGATGTGGGCAAGAGTGCAAAAATCCAGAGCTTTTATGGAGCACAATGTAGTGTTGACCACACAGATGGGGCATCCATCTCAACAAATGTGTCTCCATACCCATTGCTTCTATTTGAGCATATGGCAGCCAAACATTGGGACTATGCAATTCGCCTTTGCTATTATGTCAAAGTGAGGGCACTTCAAACATTGCAGTGCTTAACTATAATTCCTTGACATCCTTTTACAACACATAGCATCAACCTTCAATTTGGTCCTAACCACAAGTAAATGGGATCCATGGTGATGTTGAGAATGATTGCAGCTAACAACTTATGGTAAAGGTCAAGAATATGTGTCCACTATAATATTTGTTAAGAGTGACCATCTCCATGTCCATGATGGAGACCATACATATCCAGAATGCTCAGAATGTTGCTTTTCTTGCTTTTGCTGATTGCATCATCATCAGGACAAGGAAACCTGAAGGTTATGGGGCTGCAGGACAATCTTCTCTGGGCATGTTTAGCTGCTAGTGCAATAGCAGCCAGGGAGCTAAATTGTGCTGAGATGGCCTATGCTGCTCTTGATGAGGTATTTGATATCAGTGAGTTGGATCAACAAGAGGGACCCTTCAGGGCTAAACCTTCAGGATAAAGGAAAGTTGCAATCCAGTTTTATGTGGCATGCGGTTTAGATTACAAGACTAAATCTCTCAGGTTTCAGTGATTGGAAATCAACAATTCAGTGGAAGATGTCTTTCACAGATACATTGATAAGGAAGATGCTTTTAAGGTTGTGAATTATTATGTCATTTTGTCCAATACTTCGGTAGAAAAGGAATCCTAAGGGAGTGGGACTGTTGCACAGGTTGCCAAAGTTCAATTCATTCTTCATGTGAAACGCCTCCCATCTGAAGAATCTCAACAAGCTGAGTTGGCTTTGTTCCAACGACAGCCTGAGGATGCAGAATCAATATTGCTTCAAGCAGGCCTCACATACCGTGCCATCAAACTTAATTTACGCCTATTCAACTGGGACAGGTATGTTTTAGAAGTCAATTTCTGCATTCTGCTCCTTGACAAGTTACAGTAACCTTCATGCATTGGATTCCTCTGTAATGAAATGTCTACATGTGTAAACAGAGCATTGGACCTAGCAATAATGTACAAGACACATTTGGATACAGTGCTATGGAAGCGTGAACAGTATCTTCAGAAAACCAAACATGATGAAACAAAAGAACGATTTCTACACTACCACCTGCAGGTTTTTTAATTGCCTTTTCCTACATGTCCTTTACCTGGATATGCATGTCAGGGGGCTTCTTCCTACACAATGCCATTATCTTGGAAAAATGTTGCTCTGTTACTGATGAAATCACCACGAAAGTGGGTGTAAACACTAGACTTAGATGACAGGATTCCAACATAACTGTGAACTGCTTGGTGTTTCTAATTATTTCATAGTTTTGCAATCTTTGGATGGTGTATACAAACCACCAACCCCCCCACTGTCCTTCACCACTAATTTTGTGTTTGAATGCAATATGCAGGTAGATGTTGATGTCCAAACAATCAAGGCAAGGATTAAAGAAGACAAGGAGAAAGAAAACCATCAAACAGGTGCAGGATAACCTACTGTATCACATTTTGTTTTTTATTGTACTCACAACCCTGATTCCTATGTGACTATGTGCGCTTCTAGAGCATAATTAATCAGTTCTCAAACTGATAATTTATACAAACTCATTTGTCACTTGGATGTTATTCAATTGTGTATACAAAATAGTACTGCGCAATAAATGAATCCTTTTGTTGAGAGATTTGTAGGGTAATTGGACAACCCATTTAACTGTTCATATCAAGGTTAGTCCCACTACTGGAGCAAGTTGAAAAGACAGGTAGGCAGTGGTTGTCATCTTTCTGTACTCTGTCACAAACTTCTTGTGCTCCATCCAACATGGGAGTGGGTTATGCAGCCACAAGGCAGCAAGTCCGATCATCCAGTTTCCATGTTCAAGTATTTGTCTCAACTCTCCTCAAAAGTTGTGTTTTGTCAATTCTTTCTGATCTTAATGTGCTTTTCCTGTTGACTGAGACATCCTTTGGCAAATGATTGTGAACTTGGTTGCTTCTCCTGTGCAGGACGTAGGCCAGGTACAGTAAAAACAAATCACACTTTAACAGGATCCACTCCCCACCAAAGGCCCCTAATTGGCTGCCATAATAGTGCAGCCAATCTCATTTACAAAATGATCTGAATTTCTTCTTCTAAATCATTTCAGAACATTGGAGGAATCCCAGAAATGCTCTGGCACAACAAAACTACATTTCCCTAAAAGAGTATAAATTCATGAAACAGTAACATCACACTATGCAAGGGAGATGTTTCTCTCAAAGGATTAGAATTTCATGGATACTGCTCTCCAGTTCTAATGTCAAATAATGCAAGCAGAGCATTGCAACACAACCTTTCTCAAAAGCATGTGGTGAGTTGTAAATGAAGTTGCCACTCTTGTTTGGGTAAGTACGAACTTTTCAACATAATGTGGACACTCTACTGGATTTGGATTATTTGATACAAATTTTAAATTGCCATTTTCATGTTCATCAGGTCTGAGAATTTTTCCTTTCTCTTCCAGACTGCTCATTAAACTTCTCCACCAAAGCACATCCCATGAGGATTACCAATTTTGGTATCTAAATAATAGTACATGACCTCATTTGAATGTAAAATCCCCTTCTACTCATGACATTTCAATTGGAGCGCCTCAAAAGAGAAGGCAAGATTGACATATATACATGATACATGTTACATACATTTGCCTACATTCTAGTTACTCAAGGTTCAAGGAACATGGTTTCCAAGAACTTCAAAGCATGCCTACAGTGACAATCTGCAGCTGTGAACCTGGCCCTACAAAAGATGACATTTGCACTGCTAGATCATTTTTGAGCAAAGTAACAGTACATAAATCTGACAGGCACTAGCCAATTTCCTTCGCTCTGAATCTTCCACTGTGCTAGCATTGTGTACCCAAAAAAGTGAACTATCAGCTCAGAAAATTCCTAAGGCAGCACAGGGAAGATGTGTACATAAAACATAAGTAATTCTGGCCAATTAAATATAAATTCAAAGATACAAGTATCTCATTTTCAGAATGCTGTTTAAAGCAAACTCTGCCTGTCTCTTAGGGCTCAGCTGGAGACAATTCTTTCGCTACTAGTTGAACCCTAGAAGGTTATTCAACTTGGCAACAAAAGAACTGTCTCCTGCTGAGCCTTAAGGTATGGGCAATATTTGCTCTCAACCACATTCTGGAAAGAGGGGATGCTTGTGTCTTCAAACTTATATCTAACTCACCAGAATTGTTTGTTTGCCTTGCATGCTCCAGCAGCACCTGTGCCTGGTGCCTATCCATATTATGTCTCCCAATCCTTAATGTCCTAGGCATTTTCCCTTTTCAAGCATGCAGCCACCATTGTCCAGGTCCAGCTCTATGCCTACACAAGTCATAGGCACAGTTTAGGAGGGTGAAAAAACTGTACATTTCCACACATGGCACAACAAGCTCGATAGCATTAATGAACTGCAACAATTAGTCATTAGTCTTTGTCAGTAGCTGTTTCAACCAAACGAGTTCTAAAAAATCAGATTCTCTTGGCTTAAAACAGATATGAGTTGAAACTGGAAGCCATGCTCACAAGTTTGACAACGCACAATCCTTACTGCAAATAAAAAACCCAAAGTTACTTGTCAGAAAGCCCAAGAAATTAGAAGCAAGTTCACAACCACAACAGAAGCTTTGTTAACATTGAAACCATTAGGCTGTCTTGCTTCAAAAGTGCAGAAAAGCCTACTTCATGGTTGGAAGATTCATGGTGACCCGAGTTCCATCTATTCTAGTGCTTCTCCTCCATCAAATTGTAAGTTTCAGATACACATGTGCAGCAAAAGATTATGCAATTCTCCCTCATTAATTCTGTCACCCCTTGTCGACACAAACCAATGACAGAGGCCTGGACCTGCTTCAACCTGGAAAACTCCACCCTCTTTAAACTCATCTACAAGGAAAACAAGGACGTCCTTAAGTCATGCTTTTGGTGCGAAATACAACCCAAAGCACGCAAAGGAATAAGGTATTGTAAACGAAATGACTCGAAACTTAAAAAGAACAAGGACAACGTAACAAGTCATGCCGCTTGCGTGAAAACTTCAAAACCACTCTACAGGATTGTGGACAAGGGTTATTCTGTGTACAATCTACTTGAAATCATAAGCCAATAAACAATCTCGTGAAAAAAATCAAGGAAGTACTTAACTCACCTGCGTTTGGTGTGAAGTAGGCACAACCAAACGAATGCTTGAGACTGAAGTGACTCGAAGAGAAAGTAAAATTACCTGGCGTAGTGATGTATGCGATGTAAGAGATGATCTGCGACCCCCAAAGTAGACATGATTTTGTGTTCTCTTCTGAGCCATTTTTATAGTTTTACTAGAGGGAGGACTTCGAGCAAAACATATGGGATTTCAGTGTCTATAGTTTTACTAGAGGGAGGACTTTGAGCAAAACATATGGGATATAAGTGTGCTACTGTTGAGAACTTGAGGAACAAATTGAGAACATAATAAATAAGCATTGAGCACTTGGTGACAACATGAAGAAAACATATGAAAGACATTTGGGAACCCCAACTTCCAAAAGAAGATGAATCCAATTTCTGGCAGAGAATTAACCAGAATTCATCCACTGAGCTCTGTTGTGATTCGCCCAGTAGTTACTAGTAACTCTGGCAAAACGTTTTTGATCATCATGTCAAAAGAGTTTGATTCAAGCTCGTTCCATAATTCTGATGGGATGGGGGAACAGTCTAGTTATCTATCTCTGAAGGAGGGTAGTTTGTTTTGTTTTGTTTTGTAGTTATGAGTTCCACTGAACCAGGATGCTTCAGATCGTGTTCTTGGTGTCTTTCGAAAGCTCTCAACAAGGAGAGGGTGGGTGGGCTTGGTTCCATGGCGTTTGGACTTGCGATGCAAAAGTTCTTGAATATTGAATGATTTTTTCACTGAAAATTAAATTAAATCGTAACTAAAAATTTCGGAGGAAATGGAACTTGCCTTCTGTGTTATTGGAAAGATCTTGATGAGCAGGATTTAATGGAATTTATTTGGTAAGATTTGGATTCAGATTGTGGGAGATATTGATTTTTAAGTGATTTCTGCCGCTGAAAATTCAAATAAATTCCAAAAAACCAGGTTTTGGGAGGAAAAATCAGTTGAGGACGTGGTAACACTTGGGCGAACAGACCAGGCCACGTTAGTCAGGCTTGAAGTGAAGTTTAACTATAACTAGTATAGCATGTATGGGTAGTGCAAGTGTGAACTGGTTACTGAATTAATTTTTCCTTTCAAAACCATTTTTGTAATTTAATTAAAATTTCTATGCCAAAAACTACTCAATCAATATCTTCTGCACCTTAGGTCTAAAAATTTCCAAATCACCTTCATTAGATCCTACTCACTGAGTACTTTCCAATAATACCAAGAGTGGGACCAAATTCTCATACAACTTTTTATTTTCATTTAATAAACTTTCAATGAAAAATTGTTCAATAATCAATAATTTCTCCATCATAGGTCAAAACATTATGAAGCCAACTCAATGAGTTACTCATTGAAGACTTTCCAACAATATCAAGAGTGTGACAAGAGGCATCATGGTTTGGGAGATCTCAACAATGAAAAAACACACAAAGTGCAAAAGTGATGCTAAAACCCTTTCTATAAATAGCTAGCCCTATCACACATTGAATCTTAGTTTTTAAAATTGGTGCTTCTCAAGTTCAAATTTTTTTGGCTAGTTAGTGCAGGTATATTATTTTCATATAACCTTGGGTAAAGTTTTTATTTTTTTATTCATCAACAATATATTAAAATTAAAATTCTTCCATAAAGATAGGGTGCGAATATTTGAAAATTTGTGGTTTTTGGTACATGGTTATTCAATGGAAAACCCCCAATCATATACCCCTATTTGGCATTTAAATGGATATGTATTATTTATTTATTTGATTTAAAATGAAAAAAAATGTCCATGTTTTGAAAATATTGAAACAATTTTCAAAGGCCAAACAAAATCGGGATCATGCACAAATCCCATGTCAAAATGCAAAAATCAAAAAGTTTGATTCATCCTTGAATACAAATATGCAAGAAACACATTAAAAAAAACTTTGATTTGCTCAATGAAACATGGAGCTCAACTCCTTGATGTTGAACATAAACACAAAGAATGTTGCAACTAAGGACATTTGTGACACTTTTGTGAATTAAACATTCACTCTATGCTTGGGATCAATGGTAATGTTCAATTGTTTGTTGACCACATTCTAACAAATTGGCAAAAATGAAAACATCATCAAATTGGGAAAATTGGAAACAATCACAAATCGATTATATATATATATATGAATTTCATGGTCTACTTACCCTAATCTTACTTACCCAAATTTTTGGCATGTATCCCCTTGCAAGTATGGATTTATGTCTTTGCAAGTATATGCAATGGTTTAAATAGGGTATAATTTTTTTAAGTTACATACCTTTCAATATGCACATCATGCATGTATATTGAATTTTCTTTAAAAGATTAGGTAATTTTGAAAAATAATATACCATATTTGTACTCAAATCAAATATATCAGTAAAACATATACTTGCACAACACTGGTCCTAACCTCCCGAGGTGTTTTTCTATTTGTTTTCAATGAATTAATTTCAATGGGTTGTCTTGACTTCCATGGTTTGGGCCTTCACCTTCCAACTATGTGCTACTTTGTATTTTGTTATTTCCATTAAACCATGGGGGGTTCTTTTGGTCCCAACCACTAGATTATCAATGTTTATTACCAAATAATAATGTATCGTGTGTAATTAATTTCAAATGTGAATTTTTTGAAATATTGAAAAGGGGATGCCAAATCTCTTTTATTGAAAAAATAATGATGATGATGGAAACTATGGATTGTGAGTTGAATGCAACCTTTTTTTACTATTGATTTTTTTTTTAATCAACAATGAAACAATTTTTCAATTTTCAATCACCAAAAGTGAGAAAAAAACTATTATTTGCGTATTTGGTTTTCACTTTGTAGCCATAAATATAAAAGGTTGATTAAATATTTGTATTCCATATCTTGGTTATAGCCAAATTTGGCTATATCTTCTTGGATATGGTCACCATTTTTTCAAATCCTCATATCTATGATGGTCACTTGAACTACATAAAAAAATTCTTGAAGAAACATTGATCGTAATCACATGAAATGCAAAATATAAAGATGCATTTATCATATTTAATGATTTTAGCATATATATTTTAAAACTTCTTCCAAAATAATTATCCTTCCTTAAATAATGATGAACCTAAAATATATATCATTTGAGTAAGAAAAAGATAAGGTTAGATGGAAATATTTACCAATTGGGATAGGGGATTAAAGCTTGGGTGTTTGCATCAACATTGGTTCCATGATCAAAATCTCAAATCCATGTAAATTATTTTCAAATATTGCAAATAATTTATGCATAGATGGAGTCGAGGTTTTTAAGTTCAAATCTAACATTTTTGGGGCTTAATATGGCCATTATTAGGCCTCATTCAAAAAGATGAAGGTACTAACATGGGTGTTAGTTCACCATAACCAATAATTTAAAAGCTATTAAATTAACCAATAAGATAGGGTATGTATTTACGTTTTTATATAGTCATGAATATATTAAGATAAATATTTCCCTATCAATGTTGCTTGGTTATTTGATTTGCCATGACCAATTCTGGTTGCAATTATTGAAAACCAAACCAAATCTAGGTCCAATTTTTGGAATTAGTTCAAGAACTTTTGGGAATTAAACCCATAACCAAGTTTTCGATTTTATTCATGTGTGGAACTATAGATCACAAATGGGTTTAGGATCGAAATTATGTATGTTTATTAGATAATGGAAATCTATGTTCTTAATTACATAAATATTTTCTCACCTTTCTATTGTCTATGTATAATTAGTATGCCACACCATTATTATACCATGAACTTTATATAAATTACACCAAAACCTTTCAAAACAAAAATCTTGATTCTTTTCACAATTTTATTCCATGAAACTTTACATTCATAAAGCAACTTATTTCTCTCAAGTGAAAGTGTTTCCAAAGGTCACAAACACCCACTTATATACTAACCAAAAGGAAACTCAACAAAAAATTTCCTAAAGCCTACATCACATGGTTCCCCATGTGATTTCACATTCATAATAAAGTGCAAAGACTTTTCACATAACTTTCACATAAAATTTCACATAACTTTTCACATAAAATTTCATGTGAAAATCAATGCACCTTCATGTGCCAAAAACTTATCACATGACTTTCACATAAATTTTCATATGAAAGTCAAACACCATGACCAAATCATAATTAAACTATGAAATTTTATTAACAGGTAAATCACCAAACTTACTCGTTAAATAATTACATAGGTAATAGTTTAACTACATCAAGTTATAGAACCAAAACCAAAATTAAGATTTTAAAAAGAAATATCATTAGAACTGGGCAAACATTAAACATGAGCAACAAATTAAATGTGAAACAATCTGCAACTTGCCCTATCAGTCAAGGTTGTGGATTCAAAATAGGAACTACCCATTTATTATATTAAATTAATCAACTAAACCTAGTTGAACCACCCCCTCCCCCAAGTTAAAACCTCATTCATCATTTTGTTTAGTTCACCCACCAAAACCTTAGTTTTGGCTTTGTTTTCCCCAAACCAAAATTTTACTTACCTACACAACTTTTTTAATCCTAAATCCCTCTCTCTCACTCCCAACCCATTTTCACAATGTTCACATCCATTGACCTCCCTCAATACAAACAAGAAGATGATCATTGATAGAGGACAATGTTTCCATCATGATCATTTTTTTCCTTGGCCCAATCTTCTCTTTGAAAAATGTCCTCTGTATGGTCCCATCCTTTCATTAGTTTTGCCCATGTGCATTTCACCTTTCATTGGCCACATTTTTTTTTCAGCTGCATTTCCTCTTCAATGAATTGTCTTTTTTGGGCCACATTCTTTCTTCAACCTCATCTCCTCCCCAAAGAATTGTCTTCTTCCCATGCACATCTTCACCCTAAGGCAACATCTTCTCCATGCCACATCTTCACCCTCATGCAAGATCTTTTTCCTAGGCCACATCCTTTCTTTGACCCCATCTTCACCCAAGGCAACAAGGACCACGTCCTCTTCCCAGCCCCATCTTCTTCTCAAGATTTACCTTCTCCTTCAACCCCATTTTTAGCCTAGGGCAATATCTTTTCCATGGGCAACATCCTTTCCCCAACCCCATCTTCAACCTAGGGCAACATCTTTTTCCTTGGCCACATTTTTCCCCAACCCCATGTTCAACTTACAACAACATCTTTTCCCCAAGTCACATCCTTTCCCTAGCCCTGTCTTTTTCCCATGCTTCCCTTCTCCTAGGACCATTTCTTTGGGCATTGTCCATTTTCAAAAACACATCTTCTCCTTGGCCCCATCTTCTTTATAAAGATCCATCTTTTCCCCAAGCCCATCCTCTCCTCAAGAAATCATCTTCTTCTTCACTCTCCTTGAAATGTTTTAAAAATTGTCATAATTTTCAATGTAAAATTTTTCCATGAAAAACCCATTATTGCATGTAGGGATGGTTTTCATCACAAAGCCTTAACTCGAATGGCACATTTGGTTGTTGACAACCACCTTGTTCCCCTAGAGAAATGTTAAATACTACATATTGTGCCTTTTTGCGAAGGGCCAAACCAAAAATTTGAAGGTTTTGCGAAAGAAAAAAAAAAACATGAAGGGTTTGCGAAGGAAAAAAAACCTGCCACATTTGCGATGCCTTCCGCATCGCAACTTGTGGCGCAACAGTCATTGCAAATATATAATGAACCTTTAATCATCGCAGCACTTTTGCGAGATTCACGACAAACAAAACTTTGCGATCCGCTCAACGCATGTCCCTCGTAGCGATATTCCATTCTTCGCAAAGTGTATTCATACTCAACACATCGCAATCTTTACCGTATACAGAGTATCGCTACAGACTTTGAGATCAACAACACATCGCAACTTGCGTTTTTTGGCGCCTCGCATTTTGCGTCTCAATGTGTATCGCAAACCTCATCACAAATTTTTACAAAACTTCCCGGTGGTGGACGTTTCGCAAGTTGCGATGTGAGTTAGCTCGCAAAGTAGTGAAAGGGTTACTGGAGAAGGAAGTTTCGCAAAAGGGTTTCGCAATGTCATGTGATTCTCTAAACGCCATAAAAAAATGAAAAATGTTTT
>Ga0209208_10005145_pt1 | contig 18285 bp, 13 predicted proteins | sample S1TSphfallax_3_FD_187694 | JGI IMG/M metagenome (GOLD analysis project Ga0209208, IMG submission 187694) | Host-associated microbial communities from peat moss isolated from Minnesota, USA - S1T2_Fd - Sphagnum fallax MG (SPAdes) (version 2) | ecosystem: Host-associated > Plants > Peat moss >... | reverse complement strand
CCCCCCCCCCCCCACACACTACTAACTACTATGATATGCATTTCCCCATGACTAGAATATAAGATAGTGTGCCATGGAGCAGCCTGACTATAGTGTTAAAATTTATAGAAACCCATTAAACTTGTTAAATAGTTTTAAATAAGTTAATTTCATTTAGACGTGCCATGAGCATGAACATAGTTGGGAATTAGAAATTCTGCTCCGGTAACAAGGAATTGCAACATGCACCCAACATGCCCCTAGTTATTTTCCTTGATTTTTATTTGCAAGGTTTTTTCTTCTTTTCTGGGGGGAGGATGGGTGGTATTGGATTTTTTTGGATTTTTTATTGTTCCCAATGTGTTCTCTTCAAGTTCCTCATGTGTTCTCAACATGTTTTTCCAATGTTTTTCACCCCAACATGTTCTCGATAGCACCTCAATTTGTCTCATATGCCTTGCCTCATGTTGCCTTCTTAGAACCTATAGATGGGTGAACATTGAGACTCATAGCCAAAAAAAAATAGATTGTGAACTTCAAAGGAACCCCCCAAATATTTAATATGGATCACACTAGCATAACATAAAACCAAAGATAACAAAATAACTAATAGTACAAGCTAATAATAATAACAATAATAATAATAATAATAATAATCCAAAATGTGGCCCATGATGACTCACAAGAGGCCATTGAATATTGGGTGTGAAAATTCAGAGGTAGAGGATTTCAAATACCAGCCATGAGACTCGGCCTTAGGTGAACCAACACTTGCACTTGTACCATGGTATCAAATTATCAACCCGAGTAAGGGCAAAGGTGAATGGCATACAATTTACCTTATTTCACAAGGTATGGGCAAAGGGTAATTTTTCAATCATCATTTATCCTTTATTTACCAATGCAACTATATACTAAGTAAGCAAATGCAAGGTAAATTGTTTTAGCAAGGTACTATGGCACATGTTGCCAACTGGGAAAGACTATTGTTGTGCAATTGGCCTTGCAAACAAAAAGAACACATCAAAATTCAAACATCCCCTATAAAAAACAAAAATAGAATGAAACCAATCAGCTAGCCCTAAGAATAACTTCAAAGCATTCTTATAATGGCAATTGGTTGGTTAATTAGTGTAATGAACAGAAACCAAATGCTGAAACCAAAATAGATTCAATAGTTAATTAACATAATTCAAACAAATCCATCATAACACTTGGAAAATAGGAAAAATGCATATGTGCTATACAATGATGTTGGCATAGTCCCTCTTTTTATTCATTAAAAAAACAACTACCCTTCCCAAGGTAAAGGCAAACCTCAAATATATACCAGATGGGCGGAGTAAAGATAGAATAAATTTAAAATATTTACCAATCAAATAGGGTAATTAAATGAGTAGCAAAACTGCTTTACTAGTGAGGTTGAATGCACATTTAGGTTGTACATACTTGTGGATATACCATGGCAAAGCAAATTACCCTCCCCAACATTGGTTTACAGTATACCAGTGTTGGGCAGTTATTAGAAAAAATGAAGAGACCCTTGTGGTTACCTGGGTGGTTTTACAATTCATAACCATGAATCTCAAAAAATCAAATTATTGGTTTTGATATATAACCATGGTTCTCATTTTATTTTATTTTTAAATCAAATAATCAACCAAAAAATTGTCTCTTTACTGGTCCGTTCATAAAAATCAGGAGTTCTTTAAGTGTTGGAAATAACTGAAACCTACAAGTCTTTGATTTTGATTTTTTTCAAAGAATTGGAACCAATGATTGTCTAAATCTGGAACATTTATAAAATTGGAACCAATGGTTCTTTAATTTTGAAATAAAAGCACAACCATGATTTTTTAAATATATATGAGACATAAAATAGTCGGAATTTTTTTCCAATTTTTTTGCAAATGTAGTTGAATTTAAACCTAAAAAAGAACAATTTTTTTCCAGTTTTCTTATAAAAAACACAACAATTTTTTTCTACCCAAAAAAGGTTGCACACAACATTAGTTTACACATTATGGATTGTTTATGTAGGTATTGTTGACTTATTTAGGACTCCATCTAGAATGCACAAGCAAACAACAACAAAGTTAACAAGAAACAACCGAAATTATGTGACCTAGAACTTACTAATCATTACCGATGTTGATCATGTAGACCAAGACTAAGCACACACTTGTGTTTCACTAAGCACATGACCATTAGAGAAAATGAGATGATTTTATAAAACAAAAGTTAGTTTATATAAAGTTTAACAAATAAATGTGTAAAAAATAATGAACAACAAGACTCTCAGCAACTTGTAGCTAAAATCAAGGGGCAATAGTAAATAGCACATGACTCTAGAAAGAACTAACCATATGTAGTCAAGTTGAACAAATAAGCTTTGACGCACTCCCAACTCCTTGAAGGACTCAAATGTGAGTCCAAATGAAAGACAGCGAACGAAGGAAGAGTCGAAGCACGTTTCCTAACTCATAACAGTTTGAAAGGTAAAAAGGCGTGTTGGAGCTTTAGGATGGGACTAAAAAGAGTTAACAAGCTTCATTCACTCACACAGCCCTGCACATAACCCACACAAAGTGGTTAGTGCATAGTTGGAACATTTTTGGTGCTAAGACGAACCACAGGCAACACGGACACACAAAACTCACCATAGCCCGAACTTGGGGGAAGCCACCACCTTCCCCCTTATAATATACTTATAGTATATCTTCACGGGGCCTACATCCAAATGGTTTTTTTCTCCCAGGACTCCCACGTGGGAGTTCCGAAATCGCGCTAGTCAGGACTCCTGCGACTTTGGAGCCCCATAACTTTGTGAACAAACCTTGGATCGAAGCGCAGTCTAAAGCAAAGTTGTAGCTCTCATTGAGAGCCTTCCAACGGTATGTTGCACGTTGTCTGCAGTCAAGTAAATCGGGTCTATTCTTGACTTTTTCTGGTCGGGAGTCAAACTAACAGTTTGACTCCCGGCCCTTATTTTGGCCATAACTTCTGTTTGAGATGTCCAAATGAGCAATTCGAGCCCATTTTAGACATCTACGTTCCAAGAGATTTATAATGATATAAAGAACGCCACAAGGCATTGAGTTTTGACCCCTCAAATCGCTCTCTAAAGTTTCGGGAGTCCACCGGGACTCCATCTCCCAAAGTGGGAGTTACCTTGGGAGTGTGAGGGTTCACTCCCTCACACTTTCCTACACTCCCGAGAGCACGTGATGTGACTCCGGGCTTCCTCTTGGCCCGCAACCTTGCAACCCCTTTGCCTTGGTTGCAAGCCTAAGGCTAGGGTTGGGACAAGCTTGACAGTTCATTGTAATTTTATCACTCCCACTCAATGATATTTTGTTTTTTATTCATGATGAATTAATCCTAATTTACTTTTGCAAGTTTCAAACTGATCTTTAGAGACTCCTTTTATAAAAATATCAATAGTCATTTCTTTCATTGAACTTCCTTCACAAAATGGAACTAAATATCTATGTGTTTTGTGTGTGAATGGTGCACAAAACTTTTTAGTAATGTTAAACTTCCTTGAGAGTCAATAAAGATTAAAATTGGTTTTTCTTGTTTATATCCAACTTCTCCCACAAACCTTCTAAGCCAAATAGCGTCTTTTATTGCTTAAATAGAAGCCATGTATTTAACCTCCATAGAGGAAGAGGCTAATGTAGCTTGTTTCTTGCTTACCCAAAAAATAATTATTTTTCCAAGAAGAAAAACATAACCTATTGTTGATCTCCTAGTATCAACATTCCTTCCTAATCCAAGTCACAAAAACCATACAATTGAACACCATTATCTTGCTTGAAGGAATTTGCAAAGTATTATAATGCAATATTCTACATACCTTGCAAGTAACTAAATATTGCTTCATAGCTTGCCAATTTGGAAGTCCAAGATTGTTGAAGAATTGAACAACTCCTATTCAATAGAACCTTCGTATAAAGTACACCCTATTTGCTCCAAAAAATATCCGTCTTGTACCTTATAAAGTAAGTGTACTTTATGTAGAGAAACCCTAACCTTAGGAAGAATCCGTAACCTTCAACCCAAAATCTAAAACTCTTGTTTTCTTACAATTGTAGTTCTTTAAGTTTATTCAATCATTGAAAGTATTGATGTATCTTTGATTATTTTAAAGCAAAATTATAAAGGTCTTTAAGAGTTGCATTCAAGCTAAGTAAATTGAACTCCTCATTGAAAAGTGAATGCGCTTTCGTGAACGAAATCAATTGAGTTACCATGTTTCTTACTTTTGTAATAAAAACGACTTTTGGAACTTCAGGTTGCTCCAAGTCTTCCAATTCGATCGATATTTCTTCTACTTCAACTACATTAGTGTGTTCTTCAACCAGTTAATGAATAAGGTTTTGTTCCTCAACAATCTTGAACTCTGGTAACTGCTCTTCAATGACAAGATTGGGTCGTGGGATGCAGATTTTAACTACAAGTGTTGTGAACTCTTCTTCTTATGTAACAATCTCGTTGAGCTCTTGAGCCTCTTTTCCATTGATAACAAAGCCGCATTTAGAAAAACACTTTTGGATTGTCTCAGTTTTCACCGTTGACCATGATTTGTCAATGAATTTGATTGCATCTAAAATAGTCAGCTTTCTAACAAGGTCTAATGCATACATTGAATCATTGATGTTGTCCAATATGGACAGGACTTCAGATTTCCGGGACAGCACCTTCAAATTTCGAATGGTGCCAGCATCAAGGGGCTGGAGAACTGAGGTCAGATTTGGCGAAAAATAGCACAGCTCAACGTTCATAAAATTGGTGGCCTCATCAACAATATGCACTAGAGCGTTATCCAGAAAAAACACAATCTTGCGCCCTTTTCTCTTGAAGTATTCATCAAGTTCCTTTAGGTATTAATTGAAGATCGGATTCATCATCCAAGCTTTCGCACTGTTTATATACTCGACTTTCAATTTGCTCATGTCTTGCCTGCGAAATGCTCTTGGGTTTTTGGATTTGCCGATCATCCATGGCAGCAATTTCTCTCCCAATGCAGAACACGCCAGGACCACTGTGATCCAATCCTTTCCTTGTTTCCCACCCTTGCACAACTGCTTGACATGACTTAAAGTTGAATCTGGCAACGCATAAAAGAAGAGACCCGTTTCATCCATATTGAACACGTTTTTCAAATCATATCTAATTAGATTAAAGATGATTTCCATTGTTCAGCGCACTCAAGGTCGACATTTCCAAATTCTCCGCTGATCTTATACGATCGGACATTGTTACCTTGTTTCCATTTTTGCAACCACCCTTCCAAAGCTAAGAAGTCACCACCTTCGACTCCCAGTTCGCTAACAATTTGCTTGGCCTTCCCCTACAAGATTAGTATGTTTATCGGATATCCTCTCGCACGAGCTGTTGCAAACCATCTCCATAAGATAACATTAACGTCGTTTTGCTTGACAATTCTTGCTTTTGATAAGGAACAATTGTTTTTTGCTTCCTTTAGTATCAAGTTTCTATTCTCCTTAGCAGCCTAGACTGTTCCTTTGGAAACACTGAACTTATCAGCAGTAGCTCTAATGCTATGTCCCTCATCAAGGTGCTTGACGATGGCTAGTTTTGTATTTAGATCCACCACCTTTCGTTTCTTCTTCTTAGGCTCCATCGCCGGCAAGAACAATTAAGGCCAAAGATAGACAAATGTACCTTATATAGAATTGTGTGACCACTCCGTGACCTTAGGTTGGTGTACTTTCAGTACTTAATGGAGGTGTATTTATCGTAGAAAGGTTTGAATATAGATGAATAAAAGGGTTTGCGTTATTTTAAAAAATTTGTACTATTTGCGAAGGTGTATTTTATATAGGTTGTACCTTATAAGGAGGTTATACTATTGTTACAACCAAGTCCAGTCTTATGCCAACCATGCAATACATGAAGCTACTTATGGCCACCTTATATGGAACATTTGTCATTTCATGTTCTTCTTCCATTGAACTAAGACTTTGGCCTTTTGAAAGTTTGGCACCTACATTAAAAGGTGTAGCAATAGATTTGCATGTAGCCATACCAAACTTACTTAGTAGTTTTGTAACATATCCAAATTCACCCATCATGATGCTTCTCCAATTTTTATCCTTGGTCACTTGAAGTCCTAAAATGAACTCCACCTCCCTTAAATTACTCATGGAAAATCTACTATAAAGGATGTCTCTCACCCAATGAAAGACCTTCACAGTTTATGAAAAATGAAAACATACACAATTATGATCACACCCTCCTATGTGTTGATATGAACATTGTGGTATGATTACAACAAGTGCTAAAATTATTTTTTACAAGAAAATTGTCTATTTTCTAGTACTGAGCTTTTGAGCTCTACTTTAACCCATACAAAGATTTTTGTAACTTGCAAACAAGTTTTTCTTACCCTTTTAGAACCTATCCATTTGGTTGTTTTATGAAAATGACTTCCTCTAAACCACCATTTAGGAATGCACTTTTGAAATCAACTTGGCATACTTCCAAATCTCCTATCACAATTATAACCAATAACATTAATGTAAATGAACTTCACCACTAGAACAAATGTATTGCTAAAGTCTACTTCATGTTTTTATGCATAACTTTTAATTTTGAATCTTGCCCTATGGTGTATAATTTGACGACAAGCATTCCTTTTAGTTCAAAACACCCACTTACAACTAATAGCTTTATGGTTTGTTAGAAGTTTTGACAATATCGATGTGTTGTTCTTTTTCAAAAAACTCATCTCTTCTTCCATAACTACCTTCCAATTTTGCGCATCATCTCTAACTAGAGCTTCAATGACATTCACTAGATTCTCCAAGGAGTTTGCAACATTTGCAAATTCTACCAAAATCACAAAATCTTCCAACCTTTTTGGAAGTTTTCGCTCCTTAGTATGTCTATGATGAACTTGTGCAGCTAACTCTAGTGATTTCTCAATGCCATGATCTTCAACGATGATTTTAAAATGAAAATCCTCAACAATGACTTCAAAATCATGAGGGTCCTTGTTGTTTTGTTGATTTTTATCATCATGTGTTATTCTATGAGATCTTTTAATTAGGTCATGGTTTGAAGTAGTAGGCTTTTAACCACCAAAACATGGTGCACAACCTTCTTTCAATTGGCATGGACACACTTTATATGACTTGCCATCACAGCCCACAAAAATGCCTTAAGTGTATTTACTTTCCAATTTCAATTCGTGCTCCTTTGGTTTATGGACAAACGTAACGCAATGTTAACAAAAAAATTGGGATGCTCAATATTTAGTTTTTCTTTAATCCAAACTTCTAGTGGAATTAAGTCTTTTTGGTAGTTGTTGCCTAACTCGTATTTTTTAACTAGGTAGCTATCGACACTACTTTTGCCCACAAGTTGTGGGCTATGTTTTTGTTATGGAACATGCATCTAGCCATTTCAACCAAAGTTCAATTGAGCCTTTTTACAATATCATTGGATTGCAGGTTGTATGGTGCAATGAACCATTGTTAAATGCCTTTCACTTTGTAGTGATCCTTGAAAGCTTTACAAATGAACTCACAACCGTTGTCACTTTGGATGGCCTTGATCTTCCTTCTCGAGCTAGTCTCCACCATGGCTTGCAACTCTTTGAAGATTACCAAAGCTTTTGATTTTTGTTTCAAAAAAAAATCCACACCATACTTGGTTGTCATCTATGAAAGTCATGAAGTATTTGGTTCCTCCCATTGAAATTGCTTTCATCAAGCCACACAAATCTATGTGTATTAATTCTAAGGGAAATTGGCAAATTTTTTGGGGGTCTCCCTTTTGGAATGGACTCCTACATTGTTTGCCAATAGCACAACTTGTGTAAAAGCAAGTTGGTGGTCAATCCTAGCATTCAATCCAATGACTATGTTCTTCTACAAGAGAAGCTTCAAATTTTGCTCACTTAAATGGCCAATCTTTCATGCCAATTGTCAAGGTTTCATTCTTTTGAACAACTTGAACACTCTCATGAACTACTATTAGTGAACATAATAATCTATGCAACCTATTTTCTTTTATTACTCCTATAAGAATTTTTCAAGCATTAATTTTTATGTTACATTTTTCTTGTTAAAATTCTACTTTGAAGCCTTGAGTACTAGCCTTACTAACTAAAAAAAGATTCTTAACAAGACCAAGAACATGCAACATTATGTGCAAGACATCTCTAACTTCACGATCTCCCACTCTCATGTTTAAATACCACTTTACATTCCAATGGATAGAATAATCACCCATGTAGATGGATTTTTTTGAAATAATCTTGTAACTGGAAAAAATATCTTTTTGGAATGTGAGGTGTTGAGACACTCATGAATCGATGTACCATGTTTTATTCTCTATACCATTCGTTGTTGTAGAAAAAACTTGTTCTACAACAATGGCTACTTCCTTAGTGTGGTCCTTTTAAATCTAGTCTACCAACTTTTTTCACAATCTTTTACCTATGTCAATTATATGACCTTCATGTCTCTCTTCTCCCACTCTACCAAAATTACTAATAGTTTGACATTTACTAATGACACTACATTCCAAAAAAATTGTCTTTGAGTAACATTTGCATCTTGAATTTCTAGAGATGGAAGTTCTTTCCTACAAACTTGTTGATTATAAATTCAAATCCATGTGGACCCATAACCTATTGACTTACTAAGGACTCTATCTAAAATGCACAAGCTACTGCAACAAAACTTATAAAAAACAAACAAAACTATGTAACTTAGAGCTTATTAGTCACTGTTGGTGTTGATTATGTAGACCAATACTAGAGCACACACTTGTGCTTCATTTGGCACATGACCATTAAAGAAAATGAAATGATTTTATAGAACAAAAGCTAGTTTATATAAAGTTATAACAAATAAATGTGTAGAGAAAAATCAATAGCAAATCTCTCAACAACTTGCAACTAAAATCAAGGGGCAGCAGTAAATAGCACATGACTTTAAAAAGAGCTAGCCAATTGTAATAAAGCACAACAAATAAACTTGACAGCTCATTGTAATCTTATCAAGTATGTTGGATTTCAATTATTTGGAAGCCATATGGTGATCTCACATTGGAGCTTGTAATTTGTCTTTTCAAGACTACCTCCCTAATCCATTAATTAAAACTTGCCATTTACAAATATGCAAAGAAAACATTGTGATACGAAAATCCAACTTTAGGTTTGAATTACTTTCTAGTTGTGTAGTGTTGAATTTTATTGATGTGAGGGGACATCCATTAAGAACTTGCTTGCATGTAAGGTAGTTAGGTTGATCACCAAAACACTTAGTATCAAAGAAACACAAATCAGTGAATGGTCATTTGTTGCCTTTGAAGCTCAAAGACAAGTTGTAGACCTCCACATGGCACATCCAACATCACAAAAATCATTCAAATTCATTAAGAAAAGTCAAGATGCGCTTTTTAAAAATGAAAAAAAAATTGTTTGGTGACAATAGTTAAAACAATTTTCATTTTGTAGATTAAGAATTTCAAACATTGTTAGATAGAATTCAAAAAAAAATTGTTTGGTGACAATAGTTAAAACAATTTTCATTTTGTAGATTAAGAATTTCAAACATTGTTAGATAGAATTCAAAAAAAATTATAAAGCTTCAATTGACATGCCTAGAGCTTTTTAAATTAGTTAGAATGCGTGAGAAAATGAAAAAAATGTAAGATTTGGAAGGAGGGGGGTGTACTATTTTTTTCTTTTCTCTTTAGACAAGCTCATTTTCTTTGTCTTTCTATTTTGTGTTATTCCTTTATCTTTGAAATTCAAAGATATATTTTTAAACCTTCACTTGGGGCACCCATGGCTATGAAGATCTCTAAAAAGAAAGCAAATAATGAAAAAATATGATAAGTGTTTAGTGATAAGATATTGTTCAATGATGAACAAGTCTACCTTACCCCATTATGGACTAGGTAATTTGTGTGAGGCCACTAGTTACTAAACATAATCATTCCTTGAAATAATTGAAATGCCTTTATCACCAAAAAGGACATACCAAAGTTTGTATGTTCTCTTACACTAAACAAATGTTGTGTGACTAAAAGTATATGGAATCAAAGCAGATTGATGAGAACTATAAACCTAAACCAACTAACCTGAATTTGTTTAGAAGCATAGAACAAAATTAAAACCTATGGACTTTGATGGATCGATTCACTTCTCACCTCCTCTCAATGTGGGCTATCATGGCCTATTCTTGTGGTCATTTAACAACACTTCCAAACAATGCAAAACACCCTACCCCATTCCCAACTAGACCTAATTTAATGTTGACTTGGTATTGGACATGAAGATGATACTAACAAGCAGTTCCCTTGGCATACTTCTTATATTCTTCATTTTTCCCAAGTACTCCCAACTACTAAAACATTCTTTAGAGCTCCCAAAACTTCAAATACTTGACCCTTTTCATGATTCAACATGAAGTTCAACCACATTAGATTTGAGCAAAACATCCCACAAAAGACTAGCCCACTGATCCCCTTGAGGCTCTCATCCCTTCCATTAGTAGGTCCCTATTGATTCTCTACTACATATTGTTCTACTTTCTAACTCTAGTGCAATAAATTCTATGAAATTAAGTCACAAAACTATCTAACTTCGAGCTAAGGTATTTATTCCCAAAAACATAACTATCAATCCTAAGTCTTGAAAACAAAAGCAATTCCGTCCATAAGAACAAGACAAACCAAGATGCTTAACTTCTCCATTGTCTTGCATTTATACTCTTCCAAACACCAAGCACACTGTCCTCCATTAGCAACTCTTGAATCATCTCCTTCAAACAACCAAATAATCACAAAAACTACACTGCATCACCAACACATGATTTGAACGTCAGTGCACCATGAAGAATAACAGACCAACGTTCATAACCTGCAAACAACAAAACATAAGCAAAATAGCAAAAAACTATGACTTCCTCTAGGGTGTATGATCACTAACCATTTCCATCTTTGGTGCTTTCTGCCAATCACATTTGACGCAACAAATCATCAATTAGGGAAACCTTTTCACACACCATCCTGTTACAATTTAGTCATACAACAGAGTTTTTTGACACAAGTTCTGGTTACACCTCTTTTCATCATGCAAACTGTTGTTATGAAATGTTCATCGAAGCAATAAATGGTTGTGGAATCATTGGGTCAATGATAGCCCTAGGTGGGGTACCTTGTGCTAAATAGTAGGTCTATGGAGGTCGAAGGTTTAGGGTTGGAACCTGACTACCAATCCGAACATCACCATTCTCACCATTATGTGAGAATAATACAATCAGCATGATGTCAAAACTTTATAAAACCTTGCCTTGAGTCAAATTGATTTTCTTCCAGTAGTACCCAAATTATAGCTTATTTGGGAGAATTGAGCAATTGACCAATGCACATGCAGAACATTCATTCCCTCGTGAGTCATACATAACACCAGTAACTTTGGAAATCCAGACCTTTAATAAAAAAATTTGTGGAAATTTCAAATAAGGATTAAACTGGTCATAATTGTTTTGAGGACAGAAAAACTTGATGTTATTAATGGAGTAGTTCATTGCAAAAATGAATGAAGTTTGACAATTTAGCAATTTTGGAATGTCAAGTACTTTTGGGCTTTAGTTCAATGTCAAAAGATAGGCACTCATGGGGTTTGCCCATCAAAGGTGATCTTGAAGCCAACTTCCATTCATTCCCCTGGATGCTTGTAGAAGGTACCTCCCAGCCTACAAGCTTGAAGATTCTCATGTTCAGGAATATATATCTCAAATAGCAAATAACAATTTTTTTTGTTTACTTAACCTGCAATGAAAGTGTGATAGAAATAAACCCTCAACAAAATCAGTCAGGTTCCTAAATCCGCAAACTACAAAAAACCGCATAATGAAAACACAAAGTTGTTGAAGTTCATGCATTTTAGTAGCAGTGGTGTTATGCATGACTCACATCATATATCAACCTGGTGGATATGGGTTGATTATTAGGTGTACCTTAAGTTTCTTCCAAGTTGTGTTGTGACATTGTCTCGTCGTATGGTTGCATGCATCTTTGAAGTTGATGTATAAGCATCAGACATTACATCGCAGTGACTTTGAGTTTGTAATGGTGAGAGTTTGGATGTTGAAGTATTTCTTGCAGTACAAAACAGTTGTGTGTACCACTGGATATAACTAAAAGCCTGAGCTTTACATGGCCTTGCTCTCTAGCCAATTTTTGCAAGTCTTGGGGGAGGGGGAGACGGGGATGATGTGCTTTTGGTTATGTTCCTTGTGCTACAGAATTCTAGATTCATGCGGTCCTGCATCCAATCATCTTATTGTATGGGCGAAAGGTTACCAATGGTGTAAGCTAGGTTGAATTGTGATTGTTTTTTGTGGAGTGAATAGACGACAATGTGAACAAATATTGTAGGACTCAGAATTGGAGTCTGAAAACTAACCGTACTTGTGAGTAATGCTCAATGTTAAATAATTCTCAAAAGGGCAAGTTAGAAAAAAAAACAATTGTTTTGACCCATCCCTGCTAGAACCACCTATTGAGCATTTGAAGCAACCCACTCCACTGGGTTACCATAATACATTAAAAATATATCAGAGACCTTGTATCCTTATACTTAACTATGGAAATTTTGAAATATTTGAATTGGGGCTATCGGACCCTTTTTTTCTGAAATAATTAGATATTTTGACTAAATATGTGGATTAGGGTTTAGTGTTAATTACAAAACTCAAATATTTCCATGTCTGTCTAAACAAGTCACTGAAAATCACATTGGTTAATTCAACCTTAAAAAACCATTGCAGCAAAAATGTTCCAAACCTATGTTGTCTAAGCTATTTGCATCCATAACTTTGTTTCATTTGGAAATAACAAGCATCTTCATCTTGTTCATGTTTGTCCATTTAACAATATGATCATAGATAGCTGGATTTCAGCTTCCAACATACCAATCCCCTAGAGACAATTATTACAACTATCGAAACATTATTCAAATTTATGATTTGAATTGATCTTAGAGCTTGTAAAAATAGAAGATAAAATGGAACCATAACAAGATCAAACACCAACTTAAGTGTCTAAATAGGATTCCACTATAATTGTGGTAATAATAAATCCATAGACCATCTTCAGAGCACCAACAAACCATCTAGCCATATGAAGCAAAAAAATAACCAACCAAATAATGAATTCAACAAAGCTACTTGGTGTTATCATCAATTGGGTATTGAATTGTGTGATTGTGTATGGGCTCATCCATTGGACTATGGAATTGGGCAAGATAATTTGTGGTTGCATACATCATGTTGAATTCAAACCAATGTTGTCTAGTTCTTACACCAAATAGGTAGGGTCTTTGTCCAATTATTGAACATTTTCAGATCTTACATATGAGTTATGAACAACCCACCCTTGGATCCTTGTTTCAAGACAATTGTTGAATTTTTCAATAATCAATCAATTCACTATTTGTAACCAATGTTGATTGGTTTTTTTCCTTTTGAACAAAGCCTTTGATCCCGATTTTTGACATTTTACAAGGTTTTCGTAGGCATTTTGGGTGTGCATTTGATCCTAATTCTTCAAATTTTTAAGCAAATGCACACTTTTTCAAATTCAAAAACCTTTGGGAAATTAGGCCTGGTTCCATACATCACACAATCCCTATGATTAGAAAAATGAATACTCTTGATTAGCCCACTATAGTTATTGCCCTAGGTGATTGCATTTAAATAGATCTCACTTTATATTATCTTATTTTTCATGTTTATGGGTGAGGATTGGGAAAGATTTAGTGCATTAGAGTTGTCCTTAAAGTAGTCCCTAGTTTATCCCCAATTTAATCCCTTGATTTATGTTTTACCCCCACTTTTTGAGTATTTTTTAAGGTCATCTCAGTTGAGGATCAAAATGCCAAACTAGGGATCAACTAGGCACTAACTTCAACTTTAAGTTTAAAGTGGACTTAAGTGGTACCCTAATTGGATTATGGGATTATAGGTATATGAAAGTTGAATGGGTATAACATTTGAGTTTTTGGGGTCACTTGCCAATTGTTTGTTTTTAGGCTTTGGTTATAAGGGATATTTTCAATTGTGTTTTTTGAGGATTGGGTTTTAAGGGCTCTTTTTCAAAATAATAATAATTAGGGTTTGGGCTTAAGAATTTATTTTCAATTTTTTTTAAAGGTTCAAGTTGGAAGGCGTTTTTTTCTTTTCTTTTCTTTAGGGTTTGGGTTTTACATGTTTATTTTTAGATTTTCAAAAAGGTTTTAGTGGTCATTTTCCAAATTTTTTTAGGGTTTGGGTGTTGGGGTATTTTCAAAAAAATTCAAGGTTTGAATTTTAGATGGTATTTTTTAGTTTTTTCTTAGGGTTTCAATTCTAGATGTTATTCTTTAGTTTTTTTAAAGATTTGGGTTTAGATGTTACAACCCCATTTTTAATTCATATTTGTTACATTGTAATTGTAGTGTGTTGTTATATGCCAAACATTAAATTAATGCCATAATAAGACAATAATATATATTATATTATATAAACATGTTTTGGAGTTTTTCAAAAGAACTATTTCAATTAGCTTGGGTGAAAAAACACATTAGCTAGGTGGAATAAAATTGGTCATTCATGGAAGTTCATAATTGAAAAAACATAAAGGATTCATGGCATGTTGACATTGGTCAAGGGGCAATGGATCGCTAAGTGGCACTAATGAGCATTCATAATAAATTAGTTTAAACAACTTTAGTATATTGTGTCTTTTAATGGTTTCTTAATAAATGTGGTTCAAATTGATTATACATTGCACATAAAGGACTTTTGAAACACTTTTCCTTCTCCAAGATTTTTTTTTCAAAATCAAATTGTTGTTTACATGATTCAATCTTATATCTCATTCATTGAACTATTACATATAACAAAATTTCTGGCTATAGATATATTTTGTATTAAAAAAAGATTCATTGTGACAATATTTTTGTATTATTCTAATGCATTATCACTTAGATCTAAAGGTTTTGACATGATTTTTCAGATTGTGTTTTGATCATTAAATTCATTAAATGTTACATGAGTCCCATTCCATGAGTTGCACATATCAATTGGAATAAGTTACAATTGAAATTATGAAAAATGTAACAAAAGCCTTTTGTGATGTCCAAAGTGTTCCATCTTAATGTGCTTTCACCCTTTCAATTGTATTTTTTTCTAATTGGAATGAAAAGGAATGTGTATAGTAATGTAATCAAGTTATTTTTGTTTTTATGAATAACAATGCACACACCTATGATTGGTGATTTAGATTATAAAATATATGGGGATTTTGAATGCTACAAAGAAAAGGACTTTTTTTTCGAAGCATTGGATAATTGTTTATGCTCATTGAGCTTGGAATTTATAACCTCAAGTGTTAATTGCATGTGCAAAAAATAATCATTAAAAATATATAAAGTTGTCAATAAAAGCTTTTTGAAGTTTTTTGGTTTTGAACCGAAGAGTTAAATATATGTATAGTTATGTAGGCCAATCTTTGAAAAGTAGTATCCCAACTTTGAATGTTCTCAATTATGCAAACCAACAAGCAAAGAGGAGGAAACAAATTGTTGAAAAATGTAGATTTTTCCTTTTTCTTTTTTTCTTTTTTTTAAATGCAAAAATGAATCTAACCCTAGAAAGTTCATTGTGCATGTCCAACTCTTGTTCACATGGATTTTGGCCACCAAAAATGGATCTCAAAAACCATAACCATAATCCAACTAATAAGTGGAGTTGAATTGAGGGTTCAACTTAACTAGAGTTCTAAATTCATGATTCACGAAGTTTGCATGGTTCAGTTTCACTAGTCTTTTTGCACAAAAAGAAAATCAAACATGACAACCAACAAGTAATTATTTTGTTTTCTTATACCAACCCAACATTTATAAAAACTTCAAGGTTGAAGTAAAACTCGTTTATATTCTCAAAGGAAAGCTTCACATCTCGTGCCACACCAATATTTGATTTCTAAAACCAAACCTTTACAAAGAATAACAATATCCTTCTTTACAAACATTAAGAATTGATTCAAACACAAAAGAAGTGTATTTGACAATAGGCTCTTTCCTTTGAAATCAACCTATTGAGATCCATTGAATAATAGACTCTATTGAGGACATTCGGCAACCCTAGTGGCTAAAGACTCATAGCCTTTTTTCAAAATTGACGAAAATTTGTCAAAAACAATTTTTTTGAAAATCAAGCAATTTTGGAGTTTTTCAATCACTTGAAGTGAGGGAAAAAAAAGTAGTAAAAATTGCCAGATTTTTGTACTCGGTTTTTAGTGTGTAGCCAAAATATAAAAGGATGATTAAAGATTTGTATGTCACATTTGGTTCAGAGCCAGATTTGGCTAAATCTTCCCAAAGATGATTGCCACATTTTTTACATCTTCCTGGGGATGATAGCCACTTTGACTACAAACAATTTTTTTTAAAAATAAAATAAAATTGTGTCCACTACCAGAAATTCCTAGAATAGGAAGAGATATATAAACACCACCAAACTGGACAATTCATTGGATTGAATTCACATTGAAAAGTATTAGAAAAGATATCATAAATGTAGTTTGCATCATTTTCCCTATGGTTCCAAGTGTAAGTTCTCACGTGTTCCCATTAAGTTCCCTTAACTTCCAAATGGATTTTGAAAGTTCCCAAAGTATTGCCCAACCTGTTCCTAAGAGCAATATTACAAGGATATAATGTGTATTGTGTGATTCATGTTAATTAATTAAAGGAGGGCCCCCATTCATACAATTATTTTTTCTTTTGTAATGAGCCTCTTTGATTGGTCCGTCAGTTAAAAAATAATAAATTTAAATTTAAATTATTTTTATGAGAAAAATAAAATAAAAGAGAAAAATGTGGGCATTTTGAAAAATGGATTTCTCTATTTTTGAAAAGGCCATTTGAACAAGCATTCCATTTTTTTGGAAGTGCCCTCCAAATTGCGGAGGAAAAAATTACTCCTAGTAAGGTGACCTCCAATTGCGATAATAATAAAAAGTTGAAGCAAGTTGTCTTTATGAGAATGATATGGAAAAGAATCATTGGAATAGAGCCTCAAGGAGTTATAACAATGTTCTAACCCATGCTTCTTAAAGTTTAAGACCTTTAAACTTCTTTCTTTTAAACCCTTAAACCCTAAACCCTAAAAATTAAAATTAAAATACTTTCACGGATGTGAAAATTTATCTTCATAACCCTTGTGGGAGGAGCATTAACAAGGTTCATAGCATGCCACCACTTTCCATAATACCTATTGAATACATACATACATACATACATGTCCCACACACATACCTACATACATACATACATACATGTATATGTGTGTGAGAGAGAGAGAGAGAGTCCAAGAGGAAGAATACTTGGAGTATTTCTTGACCATAAGAATAACTTGCATGAAAACTTTAACAAGGAAAACATGTTTTTTGCAAGGTATGAAATGGAGGGCACACTTTGGTAGGAGTGTGAAGAATTGTTGGATGAGAATGGAATTTGGCATCAACTTTGTCAAACATGGTTTCAAAAGGGCATCCATTAAAAAAATATTATCAACTACAAAAACAAAAGATCAAGACCATGTGGAGTTGTATGATATTTCAAGCACAAAACTTAGTTCCAACTCAAGATGATCATCCCCGCTTTTCTGAGCTGAAATTGATGAGCAAATCAAGAGGATTGAATTTAGTTATTCAACAATTCTTTATGGATGTCATATTACCTTTTCAGATTCAGAAGTAATTAAATTATTTTTGAAAATTTTAAAATTAAAAAAAAAATTGAAATGTTAAAATTTAAGGAAATTACAAAGACTTTTTTAAAGAATTGGTGGAAACCCAAGAGCTTTTTGCTGCTTCAGGCCAATCCACCATTACAGAGGAGCCCCAATAATTGACAACATTTTTTTTATCCTATAATTTGGTGGAACATTATTTCTCCTCATTTTTGCAAAAAGAAACAATAGAAAATGTTGTAAAAAATCTCATTATGTTAGACATTCAGAGTCTAGAGAACCCACTAAAGAAATTAGCTTTATTTATTGCTGAAATGTCATAAATTATTATTATTATTACTGCCAAAGTGAAATTTGAAAAATAAAATAATTATTTGGCACCCGAGTGCAGAACCTGAAGAATGGATATTGAAGTATATGAGTGGACACACTATCAATGCATTTGGACTCTTTGGGGGTATTGAGAATTGACTTTGGAAATTGGGTTCTAAGGTCTGGAATTTGTTGTGGGCTTCCC
>Ga0209208_10005144_pt1 | contig 18286 bp, 11 predicted proteins | sample S1TSphfallax_3_FD_187694 | JGI IMG/M metagenome (GOLD analysis project Ga0209208, IMG submission 187694) | Host-associated microbial communities from peat moss isolated from Minnesota, USA - S1T2_Fd - Sphagnum fallax MG (SPAdes) (version 2) | ecosystem: Host-associated > Plants > Peat moss >... | reverse complement strand
TTTCAAATGGCAAAAAAGAAAAATATTTAATTTTTATTGTAGTTTCTAACATCCAACACCCTTTTTGGCTTTTTAAAGTGTGTTTTGACCCAACATTGGAGCATTAGAAGTAGACAACCCAATTGACCATTAATACATAGGTGAATGCATGGTATGGTGGCTCACTTTGTGTGTCACACACATGATTTTTTTAGGGTACCCTTGGATTGAACACTTATGGCAAAAACATATGTTTAGATTTGTCAATTGGCCATTATATCTGGATTAACAACTTGATCTAAGATATCTTGATAATGTAATTTGATTCTATATGCACATAGTTATTGAAAGAATAACATTTAGGGCATTTTAAAAATAAAAACAAATAACCTTGGGTTTGATTGAAGATACAATATTTCACAACAATAAGCATTTATGTAATTGTTTTGTTAACTACCCATGTTTTTGCATCTAGTACCTAGTAAGGTTCCTTGTAATTCCAATTTTTTTTGCCTCTCATAACAAAGATTGATGGCATCCTAATATTCCAACGTTTCTTGGAACATTATAAAGTTGCTAGCAAATATAGTCTTCATCAAGGTTTTTGGTTTCCAATGGGAGATGCTTACATCATGACATGCTTTCTCCCATTCATTTTGTCCTTTGTCCGACTTTTTTTATCCATGCAATTATTTTTTTGTAGGGAAGATCGTGTGGCCTTCAAATATTTAACCTCATGAAAGTCCACATAAACATTTGTGCCATTTAAAACATATTTGCATGCTTTGTTGAAAGCATGGCCAAAATTGTATCCTTGCCAAGGAGTTGCAAGTGCCAAAAGAACACATTTGACCATAGAGGTGAAAGTTCATGCAAAGGTGGACAAATTGCCACCTTCATCTTTCACATAAACAATTAATTTATATGATGAAAAACATTTCTTAACTTATGTTGCCATTGTAATTCTAGTTGTATCAATAGTTTTGATTCAATCACTAACACATGAAGGTGAAAATCCTTTAAGGTGTATCATTCATAATGAAAAGGACCTAGTCCTTAATGGAATTTTTTTTTTTGTATTTTGATCCCCATGAATATTAATGTCTCAAAAAGTGTCTAATATTTTATAAGTACCATATTTTAAACCATTAAAAATTTGAATTCCATTACTATCATCCATTTTGTGTTTCTACATGGTCAAATAAAACTAGGCAGGAGTACATAAAATAGTGATGTTGTGACAAAATTTTAGTATACTTAAGAAAATTTGGACTCGTGACAAGGTATCCATGATGAGTTGATGGCACACAAATATTTTGTAACATCATTTGATAAAATATATTTTTCGTTAGAATACTTAGTTGAATATGGTCAATTCAAATATAACAAACATTTAAATTTCAACAATTGGCCTTTAATCATCTTTAACCCCATTCCAAATCATCAACACCATGATAATTAAAATATTGCACAAGGTTTTCATTTAAAAGAAATGTTTCAATGCTTAGCATTTTGCCTTTGAGCTTATGGAATAAAATAAAATTTTAAATTTAAAAGGAATTCAAAGACACAAATGCAATCTAAATGACAAGCTAGGTTATGATATTTGTGAGCTTCTTGATGATTACATGCATACAACGGTTTAAACTATTGCTATAGGTGCAATTAGAATCTTATAACATTTAAAGGTTGGGATAATCACCTTAATATTCAATACATAAACAAAATCTAATGACCCTACAACCTCAAACATGAGCTCACAATGAATTTTGAAAGTAAGTTCGTCCCTAACAGTGGAAATTTTGATAGAAGGAATGGAAGGAACAAACTATGACACAAGATCACTTTGAGTTGTAAGGAACTTCCAAGCGAAAGTTTTGTAAAAACTTTTCCTCTAAGTGCCATTAGGAGTTTACAACATTTTGATGCAAAGAACAATCAATTGAAAAGTCTAAAGTTTGAGCAAAAATAACAAGTATCTTTTCAAGCAGTCATATGTTCATATGAACCTTAAATGATGAGCAAATAATAAACAATGAATTCAAGGTGAGATGCAAAAAATGAAAATAGTCCCCTAATTTCCTATTATTGAGAGTGTAACTAGTGTTGTTTAGTTCTTGATTTTAAAGGAAACCTTCAATCTTGGGTTTGAAATATTTTTTAGTTTTTGATGGAACCTTTAGTTTGGTGAGATTATGTCACAAATAATAAACTATGACGGAAGTTTTTAAAAGTTAAAAAAAAGATTTATGAAGAATATGTTTTAAAATATTTAGGAATTTCCAGAAAGATCTTTGAAAAATGTGCTTAAATTTTTTAAAGTATCCATGAAGAACATTATAAGGAACCTTGTCTATATCAACCCATGTGTTTGCAACTTGTGTCCAAATCAACCATTTTTGTGATTATTGACGTGATTATCAAGCTTCATAGCACCATGTAAAAATGAATTGAAATTGCACATTGTGTGATTATAAAGTGATTTAAAATTGCATCTGTGACTTTGATTTGCGATTATTGCTAGTTTGAATGAAAATGAAAAAGAAAAATGTAATCATATCATCCAACAACTAATGATAGATGAAAATTATGAAACAATATAAATAAATAAAATGAAAATGTAGTTGTTTTTGCAGTTAGTAATGTGCTTCATAAGTGACTAGACACCATCACTACAAGGAATCCTTTCAATTCTAACCACTTGTTTGTGACTTATGTCCAAATCAACCATTTTTGTGACTTTTGATGCAAATGTCCTTCATGTCACATGGTAAAAATGACTTGTAATTGCATATTCAACTACAAAGTGATTTAAAGTTGCATATGCAACTATGACTTGTGATTAATATTGGTTTGGATGAAAATGAAGATGAAAAGTGCACTTACATTTTCCACATCTTATTCAACTTGAATTGTAACTATAGATCCTAGTTACAAATATACATGTAACTAAATGTGGTAGAAATATGAGTTTGCAAATTGCAAGATTTAGTGGTCTAAATATTTTCCTTAGTGTTTTTTAATGAACTAAATGTTAGATGTGTAATATGATTTGATAAGTTTGTGAAAATTTCATAGGACTAATTGAAATGGTAACAATGGACCATTATTTGCAATTTTTACCATAATAGGGTTTTGTGTAGGTGTGAACATATATATATATATTTAAAACATTAAATGGGATTGTTAAATTAATGATTTGATTTTAAAAGTTATTTTGAGTGAATTTAAACAATTCATTGTAATTGCCATTTAAGCTAAATATGGTTTTTACACATTATTTGAAAGTGTTTTTTGTTTCAAGTTTTTAATTTTGTGTTGGAGCCAAAATGCCATTGATCCACAAAAAAAATTAACAAAATTTGGTCACAAGACAAAATGAAAATATTGTTATTTATAGATAAGGTTCTTGCATATTATAATTTGTGCACTTTATTTCTTTATTAATTTTGTGTTATAGACAAAATAAAACGACCTGGTTATAATAACCTAAAATAGTCAAAAGTATCTTTAGGTGGAACAACTTAAAATAGGTGATGATAATTTCTAAGATATAATAACCTATAATAGCCTAGGGTAGAATAACCTAAAATAGTTTTAAAAAATATCTTAAGGTAAAATAGGCAAAAATAACTTAGGGTATAATAACTTAAAATTACCAAAAATATCTTAAAATAAGGTAAGGTAGAATAATTTAAATTTGCTAAGAATAATCTAAGGTGGAATAGTATAAAATAACATAGGGTGGAACAACTTAAAATAGTTGAAAATGGGTTAAAATAACTTAAAATAACATAAGGTTAACAAATTAAAAATAACATAAGGTGGAATAACTTTTAAAAAAAAAGAAAACCTAAGGTAAATTAGCCTAAAATAACCTATTATGGTGAAATAACCTAAAGTGTCCTATAGTGGATAAGTTTACAAAAACTAAAAGTGACCTAAAATAGCTGAAAATAACCTAAGGCACAATAGCCTCGAATACCCAAAGGTGGAATAGCTATGAATAGCCTAAAATAATGTAAAGTAAATAGCTTATAATGGTGGAGAATATCTTAGCCTAATGGAATAACTTGGAATAACTTGGAATAACTTAAGACTAATTTAAAACCTTAGCTTATGGTAACTTAGGAATTCTAGCTTAAAATAGCAGATGTGCTAATTTAGGAATAACTTAAAGTAGCCCACACTAACCTATGAATAGCTTAGGATTAATGTAATAATCTAGTTTATGGTAGCATACACATAGGTTAACAGAAAAGGTGAATAATAATATGTAGTGACAAATCATTTCATTTAATTATTTAAATAGTGGTTCAATGGTTAAGGGCTTGCTTTTTAAACAAGGAGGTGAAGGGTTCAAATCTTCACAATTACACACTAAGTTGTTGGGTTAGGTTTTTAGGTTCTTAACCTAGGCTAGGTTTGTAAGGACTAAAGTTATCAAAATTGATGTGATGTGCCCATTTTGCATCAGACGTCACATTGGTGTTTATAAAGGGGTGAAAATGTGACCCTTAAACATTAGCTTCCTCAAGGAAGTAAGGTTGAAGGAACAAGGTTGATTCCTTATTATTCCCAAAAAAAACATTTTCATTTGCTTACTCTATTACAACTATTCAAATAGTAATGAAAAATTCATGCAAAGTGAAAAAAAAGAAGGTAGGGTTTGTCATCTAAGGATAAACTTATCATCTTGCTTATACGCTACTCCAATAGTGCCAAAAGAAGGAAGTATAGAAAGTAAGTAGACAAGATGAAAGGGATTGGGAAATAACTACCCTTTAAATCTTTACAATGCCTTTAGTACCTCAAAATGGTGCCATAGTGGGTCTATGGGCCTTCCACATATGTTGTCCCACCTTTTCAACTCTTGTAGACCTACCTTCAAAGGGCATTGCCTACCCTTTGAAGTCACTACAACTTTTCATGGTATTGCCTATCATCTATAGCAACCCCATTTATCTTGTAGATTTCAACCTTCAAATATTCTCCCTTCCTACTACCACATACTAGTTGTTACCTCCTTGTGGCAAGTGACTTCCTACTCCAAAAACTAAAACCTAACATACATTCTTACCACTTTTTGTATAAGAAACATAAAACTATTATATAAAATGTAACAACACATGATAAAAGTTCAAATTATACTACCTTTCCTCATATTTTAATAGAATAAACTCACACAAAGCACATGAAGGTTCTTCCACCATTTCCATTGAGATAACACACAAGTAAAAATACATTTCCAAATTACTCCTTCCTCTTTAGTATTACACCACACACCTCTCCAAGAGATAGCTCTTTGTTCCAACTCTAAACTACAAACTTATTGAATGCTATAAAATTCCTCCACATCTTCTTTTAATCCTCTTTAATATTACACCACACACTTCTCCAAGAGATAGCTCTCTGTTCCAACTCTAAACTACAAATTTATCGAATGCCATAAAATAATCTTCTTTTAATCCTCTTTATTCATGAAGCCACACAAGGCCCACATTGACCCCATGAAAATAGGGTCCTCATTCTAATCCCTTCTTAAAATTCTCATAGGTGATTGGGTGGATTACACCCAACCACTCACTAACATGAATTACTTAATCCCATTAGTTTCACCCCTTTGGTAAGGGACAATAAGTGTTTCACTAGTAATTATTAGTTACTATGATGCCTATGTCACTAATTATTTTAGAAATTTCTACCCCTTAATAATGTCCATCTTGATGTGGTGGTTACATTCATTAAAACAGACACATGAAATTTTTCCTTATATTTGAATTAGCCCCTTTCATATGGTGACTAAATTTCTTTTTGATTGCTATACATAAGGCAACCAAAAGGTTTTGGTTGCCGATCTTGTGGTGATTAAAAAAGGTTTCAATCCCAATCCAATGATTAGCTTCTTTCGGATGGTGACCGATCGAAACCCTTTTTGTTTTAGTTGTTGACGACTATAATTTTTAATGCAATCACTAGCGATTGGAATTTTCGTCACCTTCAATTGCCACAAGTAGCATTCATTTCAACATTTTTAAAAACATATTTTATGACCCCTTTCAAAATTTAGTCACTAGTGACTAAAAAGTTTTGGTCACCAATATTGTGGTAATAAAAAAGGGTTTTAGCTCCCATCCAACGATTAGGCCTTCTTAAATGGCGACCAAAACCCATTTTCTATTGCCATAGGTAAGGCGACTAAAATGATTCAATTGCCAACAGTTTGGCAACTGGAAATTTTTTGTTGCCAAAAATTTGGTGATCAAAACCTTTTCGAGCACAAATGATTGTAGTTTTTTTGTTACTACAATTGAACTTTATGTCACTTTTAGTCACCAAGAGTAGCATTTGTTGAAAGCTTTTTAAAATCATATTGCATGCCTCATTTCAAAATTTAGTTGTCAACAATTGAAAATTGTTTAAATCAACATGTAATAGTTAAGTCTTTTTGGATGACAATTTAAGCCTTTTTTGGTCATTGATGATTATAATTTTGAAGTTGGCATGCAATGTGTTTTTGGAAAGCTCTTAATGAAAGATTTATTGTTGATGATTGTAATTATTTTTTGGTGGTGATTGAATTTTTAATCACCTTTCATTGCTAATTATTGTTTTTTTCCAAAATTTTCTAAATACATATCATAGTAATTTTGGCAGATTTGGCATAAGAATGTTGAATTAAATTTTTTTTCTTTTCTAATTTGGTGCACGAGTTTTTAATTTTGGAAATTTTGATAGTAAAAAATCAATTTATTGTAAAGTATAATTGTTTAAAATAATCTGAATTGATTTAATGTTCATGCGGACTTATATTTAATGTAATATTTCCATAATGGTCAAGGATCAAACCTACTATACTCTTAATGGCTCTATTGAAAATTTGAAAATTTGACAAAAAGGTTATAAATATATAACTTTTTTGGCAAAATAAAAAATAATTGAATTTATGTTGAAGCCACAAGGTATTATTGTATTACATGTTGCCTTTAAAAATTTGACAACCAAAAAGGGTTTCGAGTGCCTTTTAATGATCAAGCCTTCCTAGATGATGATGGAAACATTTTTTAGTCATTGAAAAATGTAATTGTCATGTAAAATGTTTTTGGAAACCTCTTGACATTATCTATTCTTGGCAATCAAAAGTGACCAAAAATTTAGTTGCCAACAAGAAATAAAAGTTGTCATCAACGATCATAAAATGTTTCAATCGCCATTTGAAAAGGCTTAAATGTTGGATGGTGATCAAAAGCCTTTGTGCTTGCTAACGACTAAATTTTGAATGGGGGAATGTAATTTTTTTTGGAAAAACTCTTGATGTGAATTTTTTTAATGACTCAAGACAATTGAAAATTCAATCACCGACAACAAAAAAATTGTAATAATTGGCAATTGAAATAGGTTTTAATTGCCAAATTGTGGACAATTGAACATTTTTGGTTGCCTTACTTATGTTGACCAAAAATAGGTTTTGGTCGCCAATTGAAAAGGCCTGACTGTTGGATGGCGATCGAAACCCTTTTTAGTCGCCATAAGATTGGTGACTAGAATTTGAAAAGGGGCATGTAATATGTTATCAAAAATCTTTTTACAAATGTTAGTTTTCACAATTGAAGGTGACCTAAAATTTTGTTGCAATGATGAAATTGTAATCATTGATGATTGAACAAAGTTTTGGTTGCTAAATTATGGGTGATTGATAACTTTTGTTTGCTTTACCTATGGCAACAAATTTTTTTGAAGACAATTAAAACCATCATTCATCAACAAACCCCATTTTTATTTCATAATGATTAATTTTTAGTTGTATTTGCAAATTTTAATCAATTTTTTATCAAAAAGTATTCAAAGTTGTGGCCCTTTTAACACAACTTACACATAAGGGAAAAATCAAGTGGGATGAAGATGCTACGAAATCTTTCAAATTGTTAAAAAATATTTTCACCATAATTCCCATTGTAATTCATGTAAACCCACCAATACCATTTTTTCTTGAAGTAGATGCATCAAATTTCACTCATGGTGTTGTCTTATTTCAACATGGGAGTGATGAATGATTGCATATTGTTGGATTCCATTCAAGGAAGTTTTCAATGGTTAAAATAAGTTATGGGACTTATGACAAAAAAAAATTGGCTATTGTCAATGCATTCAAGGAATGGCAACACTTGTTTGAAGGAGCTCGACACATAGCCATAGTCTACATCGACCACAAGAACCTTGAGTGTTTTATGAATGTTCAAATACTAGATCTTTTTCAAGCAAGATAGAACATATTTCTTAGTCACTTCAATTTCATATTCACTTTTCATTTAAAAAGCAAACAAGGGAAGCCATATGCATTATCATGTCGATCATATCTTGCCTTGAAATAAGGAGACATTGCCTTTGACCAACAAAACCTTAGTTTTTTGAAACTATTCCGAAACAATAGCATCCTATGTCAATAAAAAGAAAAATTCCTATAGTCAAAAACAGTTTCAACAAAAATGAAGCGATCTTCAAATGACTCTTTTGCAAATAACTCAAAACAACGTTTATATCACCAAAATGATGATGACAACATTTGTGATTTCGAAAAATCTAAAAGCTTAATTAATTTATTATAAGGGACTTCTTTGTGTTCCACCAAGGCTAACACAATTATGAACATGTCCTCCAAACACATCATGACCTTCCATTTGCAAAACATTTTGGAGTTGACAATACCATCAAACTTATTTCAAGGGATTTTTTATGGTCACAAATGTGGAATTTTGTGAAAGAATTCATCCATACATGATATGTGTGTGCAAGTAAAAAAACACCATGTCATCAACCATATGGTTTATTATAACCATTTCTAGTTCTTGGAAGTTCACGGTCATCCTTTTCTATCATGGATCTCCCATGCACCAAATCTTGTGGCTCCATTCTTGTTGTGGTCAATTAGTTGACAAAGATGGTGCAATTTATCCCAACCACCAAGACCATGACAAGTGAAAGGACTGCAATTTTTTTAAAAACAACATATATAGGTACTATGACTTGCCATCAAACATCATGGATTTCAATTCATATCCACAATTTGGAAGGGTTTAAATTAACAATATTTTTTCAGCCAATTAGCCTCAAACAAATGGACAAATCAAAAGGGAAAATCAAATATTATAACAATAATTTTGATATACAATCAATTACCATCAAGATGATTGGGTTGACCTTTTGCCCTTAGCTAACTTCACATATAATAATACATATCATTAATCACTTGGTCACTTTTCATGTTTTACAAACTATGGATGACACCCTATGTTTGATACCTTGGCAAGGTAGAATGAATAATCTAGCTACAAAAGATCTTATTAAAAGGTTAGTTGACATTCAAAGTGAGTTGATTTCACAATTGCAAGAGGTTCAAGAATGGTAAAAAGAACAAACTGATCATCATCATGGACAACATCCAAACTATATGAATTTCGGTACTTCATTGAAATTTATGGTTTACAAGGCCTTTAAAAAAATTGGATAACCAACAACTTAGACCATTTCTTATTATTTGTCAAATTAACCCAATTACATTTCAATTATAATTTTTAAGATCAATGAAAATCCATCTAGTATTCCATATTCTAGTTTTTGAACCTTTTCATGAATCTACCATTTATGGGAGACATATTTGACCACCTTCATAAATTGAAATGGATGGTGGAAAAAAAATTGAGGTTGAAAAAATCTTGGATTCATGAGTTTTTCATGGACATTTGGAATACCTAGTCCATTGGCATGGATATGATGTTGATGAATGTACATGGGAACTTGCTTTTAACTGAACTAATGCACTACAAAAAGTTTGAAGATTGCATCAATTGTATCCATTTAAACCTCAACTTATGACAAGTCCAAGTGTTAATTATTAATCTAGTCATCACATTTTTAAAGGTTGTAAAATCTTGAAAATCATGTCAAAAAAACTTTTAAAATATTCAAGTAAACCATAAAAGCAAGGGAAACAATTTTGTTTTTTTGAAAACTTTTAAATATTATATAAATGATAAGGAAAACTGTTTTTGTCGATCTTGTAATCATTCATGTGGTCATGGAAAATAAAGAGGTTGAAGTCATATCATTTAGAGAACAAGAGTTCATGTTTACAAATCTCCCAAATGGTACATTTTGATTATTTCAATTAAGGAGTTATTGTTGACAACTTCAAGATAAAGAACCATTTGGACCACAAAGATGCCAAAGGATCCAGTACATTCCTGTTTAATAATTGTCTTCAAAGTTAAATTTGCTCGTGAAGGCCATTTAAAAGTCATATTTGAAGGACATTTTACGAATGAAAATGCAATTATTTTTGCTCGGTCTTTGGTAGAAAGCATGAATCATTACCATTAATTGCAAGGACCATTGAATGTTTTACCCTAAGAACAACAATTATCTTATGTTGTAAAAACTATGCAAGACATTTTCAATTATGATTTAGTTTTGCTCTTTGTGGAACACATTGCTAAAGGAGAGGGTAATGTCGCAAATAATAAACTATTAAGGAAGTTTTTAGAAGTTTTCAATTTAAAAAAGAAATGTTTAAAAGTTTTTTAAAGTTTCCAAAAGGATTCTTGAAGAATAAATTTGCAGGCTTTAAAAAGTTTTAAATTTTTTTTAGAAATGTAGAATTAACAGAAGTTTATAAAGAAATGGTTCAAAATTCTTTAAAAAATAATAATAAATTTATTTATAGAATATTGATTATTTTTTATAAAGTTATATTGGATAGTATAAGGAAAAGTTTGGAAGACATCATCTTCAATCATGCTTAAGTTGCATCATGCCTTGTTCAAGCAATAAAATTATTTAATTCTTATTCATTGTCAAGTTTGTTTATTAAGTTCTTTGTTTATCAAATCCATTAGTCTTTTCCAAATTATATCATTGTCTTGTCATCATTTGATAGACTAGTTTTTTGGATTTCAAAAAGCCTTTGATCAATATTTTTCTTAACAAAATTGGAGCTCGATCTAGTTTAGAAACAACTCCAATTCTATTTTCATTACACATAATTAAATATACATGCTTTTATGTAGTATTAATTTTGTCCAACCAATTCACAGACTCCAAAATAGAGATTTAAAAATATAAATTATTTTCAACCAACTAAAAACCTTAAATACGAAAATTTAGTGTTTTTGTTTTTGGAGGGTTTTAGGGTTTAGGGTTTATATTCGGTTTACAACCAGACTTGCCTAAATCTTCCTAAGAATATTTGCCATTGTTTTTACATTTTTCTACATATCATCACAACTTTGGCTAAATCCTTAAAATCCTTATAGAAACACTCCTGGCCAGGTCCTGGTGGTATTGGGTTGGTATGGAAAAAAATTCAAACCAGCTTGGTATTAATTGGCTATGTTGAGAATTGGAACTCGTGTAAAGAAAGATTGTATGAGAAGGATGGGTTGAGTCCAATTCAAGGTCTTGTTCAGGCATTTGGGAAGTGGAACTTTGCAAGTGGAGGGCAACTGCACCAAAGCAAGAACTAGAGTGAGTAGTGCCCTAGAAATTGGAACCAGTCAACACTCAATTTAACCTTCTTCAATGGAAGTGGATCGAAGAAAGAAGAGTTTGAGTTCTCGAAAGACTCATGACTTTCACAAGTTTGTAGGAAGGGTCACAATGTTCTTCATCCACCCAATTTGTCTTTTGTCTAAACAGTGGTAGTGATACAAACCGTGATGTATTTGTGCCAAGATTTAAAGACCACCGAAGCACAGATTTGGGTATATACTGAAGTTATGCACATTTCATACATAATGAGTGACATGTTTTTACATAATATATCATAAATATCAATCCTTAATCATGAAGATCAGCATGCAACATTTCTTTGTGCAGGGACGCAAATCTCTGTCAATTCCTTCACTTTGGAAAGGCAAGGTTCAGAGTGACCCTTTTGCAAGGGCATTCTTAAAGCTCCCTCCAAATCAGAAAACACAAAGGTCCTTCTTACCTGGACTGCTGCCCATTTTCCTGTCCAAGATGTGTTTGGAGGTGTCCAGACATGTTTTTGGTGTCTATTGCAGTCCCAAAATGTGCATAACAAGATCCAAAGTCTGTAATTGGCAACACCAAAATGTGTTTGGGCATCATCATGTTTTTTTGAGAAAAAGATGTGGATTGGGCTGAGGAGGTCAGACAAGGAAAAAAAAGAAGCAGACAGTACTTTTGTAGTGCCGGTATTAACAACCATTTGCTGATTTAATGTCTTCCATTCAAATTCATAGTAAGGACACAAAAGAATATTGCGCTTGGGGGTTGAAGGAATTTGCAAATTTCAATGAACAACTTAGAAGGAGTAACTTATGTAGCCTCTTTGAAGAACACTTTTGCTTCAATTTGAAGCTCTGCCAGTGTTCCTAAGTAACTTGTAGCCTCTTTGAAGAACAATTTGGGTGTTGAATTTGAAGCTCTGCCAGTGATCCTAAGTAACAAATAGCCTCTTTGAAGAACACTTTAGCTTCAATTTGAAGCTCTGCCAGTGATCATACATCCTGTGGGCCACCCATCATACTTTTGGATGTCGGCCGCTTCTTTAAAAGATTGAGAATTTGCAGGAGACAAACACTGGGACATATTAAATAAAGTGAGACAAATATAGAGACAAAAAAATGTGACACACAAAACTACCCTGAAGCTTGATGTCGTAGCCTGTGCCATTCCTAGAAAGGTATGGTACACCACCGTATTTTTACTATTTACAAAAGAGTTGCAATCTAGCACAATTTAGGAGCTTACAGATCTCATTGCATGGATGTGAATTAAAAAAAAGCCCAGACACACTGCAACAGGGCATCAAATGAGAGAGCAAAATCAAAGCCTATACTACCTACAGTTTATATCCTCCTGAAAACACATTCACAAATATAACACATATTTCTTAATCCCTGACTAGTACTCCCCTCCATAAAGAAGCTTGTACTACAACTACAACAACAACAAAAGAGAAGTGGAGAAATACCAGTTCTGGAAGGAAAAAAGAGTAGTTATATCTATTATTATATGGTACATTTGTCCCATAATCAATCCAACCCACAATAATGCAAATCACTGTGCACAAAGGACTCCTCTAGCTCCCACCACTTGAGAGAGTCTTGTTCCCTGCCTTCCTCCCCATCTCTCTCTCTCTCTCTCTCTCTCTCTCTCCTCACCCTTTTTTCAGTTGCAAGGTGCACCTGAGGCCTGCTCCTACACACTTTGTTTGTTGTTTGTTACAGTGCTTTTGCTTTCTTCAATTTGCAAGTACAAACACAAAAATATGGAACCATTACCATCACCACTGCAGCCAATCAACTCCTTCACAAACTTCCAAAAAAATCCAACCAACAAAACCCAAAGGCCAGTGAAGAGACTGGAAGCAGGTAATAAGTAATAAGTAATAAGTTGGCTACAAAACCTCGCCAGGCAACCCTTCTTCTTTTTTTTTGCAGCAGCAGAATGGTGGTGGTCATGAATCACACAAGGAACAACATACAATTGAGAAGAAGAAAACATAACTAAAAAACCTTCTTTTTCTTCATCATCATCATCACCACCATCATCATCATCATCTTCTTCTTCTTCTTCTTCTTCTTCTTCTCTTTTGGCCAGCATCAGAGAGACACACATGAGAGAGAAGAAATGGTACGTATAGAATGTCTTACAATTTGGATACATTTGGAGAGGCCCATGATCATCATCCGTGTTTGGTTTCTGGAAAAAAATTAATTAATTGTTTTTTCGACCGAAAAATTGGGAGACTTTTGGGAAAATATCTATTAAGATTTTGGGTTTTTTTTCCTCTTTTATTTAGAATAAATTTCTGGTCAGCACCTCTACAATACAACTCAATGAAATCCCTCCCGCCCCCCGCCTCCCCCCTACAGTGCAATGCGAAACAAAACGCCTCCAGTGGTGGTTGCGCAGCCCTTTGTTTTTAGCTGGCTATGTATAGCCAAAAAACGTAGAATAAAAAATGAAAAGTGCTAAAATCAAGTGCTTTTGGAGACTTTCAATAGCCACCTGTTGATGAAATTTGAAGAAAAATTGCCAGATTTTGCATGCATGCTTCAAGTATGTAGCCAAAAAAAATATAGAAGGAGATTTTTGATAATTGCTTTCATATTTAGGTTTTAGCTTAATTTGGTTAAAATCTGCTTGTGGATCATCATCACCACTTTGGCTTATGTAACAAAAATTGTACCCCAAAAAAACAAAAAAAAAACTGCTCCAGACCCAATTGAAAATACAAGTACTGGTATTGATACTCATGGTTACTTGCTGCTCACAAGTGGTGAGGAAGGAAGGAAGCAAGGAAGGAAGGAAGGGGGCAAAGGGGGGGGTGTGTATGAGTATCAAAATTAAACCACTTGGAGCAGAGCTTCTGCTGCATCTGTTGCTACTGTGCTGCTTCTGCTGCAACTCCATCCACTCCATGTAACCATAGTATGGTCTAAAGTACCAAGACAAGAAAAATGCCACTGACATCTGCAATTTTTTTTTTACTTGATTTGTACAAGATTTGATGAAGAAAGAAAGAAAGAAAGAAAGCAAGAAAGGAAGGAAGGCAGCAAGTAAGCAAGCAAGTTAATGCTATCACCTTACACTTGCAACAACAGCAATACCCCCACCACAAAATTTAAAATAACAAACCCCATTAAGAAATGAAGAACAAGACTGGTTTTTGGCTGGTATAAGGCAGGTATATATTAGTGTTGTGTGGGTAAATTGCTTTTGACATATCCTTGAGTGAAGGTATATATATATATATTTTTAGAGTTTATTTACCCATTTGGTAATTTTCTATTAACCCTCAAAAAATTTCATCAAGTTAGGGTCTAGGCACACCTTTATCATGTACCCTTTTTTGGGGGAAATATTGGGTATGTAATTTTTAAATCAATTTATTTAAAAATGAAAAAAAATGTCCACATTTTGGAGTGTAAAAAAACAAGTTTCAGAGTTCAAATACAACATCAAAAATGCAAGAATCAAATTGTTTGATTCATTCTTGACTCGGATAAACATGCCTTTGAGTGAACTTTTAGTCTATTAGAAGATAATGGTGTCATGATTGATTGATGCTTGGTTGGGGATGGAGTTTTAAAATAATTTGTAACTTATCTTTGGGTGTTCCTGTAGACTTTGAATCATCTAATTTGGTTAAATAATGTGAAAATTATAACCCTCCAAAGTAGAGGGGGCTTTCATTTTGAAAAATATCCTTGCCATACACCTACCACTCTTAACATATGCATTTTTATCACATGTGAATCTTCAATTTTATCCCATATGATTTGCCCAAAGTTCTCACCTTCTCACCTGTATAGTTGGGCCAAGGAATATGCACTACATTCTCACATAGAAACTTAAATTTTGGGATGTTTTCAATAGTTTCAATTTTTTTTGGTTTTCTCGTGTGATCGGTGAATAAAATGGGTTAATTGCCAAAAAAAAAAGGCAAGGAACTTGGGAAGCACCCCATTTAATCAATAGAACTAACAAGCTTTGAGGTTTAAGGCATAAGTATCTTAAATTTTTTACCCAAATCCCAAAACATATCTTGTTATGGATACAAATCTGTTTTACATATATCTAGGGCTATGAATAGGGTACGATTTCCCAAGTTTACCTTCCCTTGGTATGTGCTTCATTAGGGTATGTTGATTGGAAGAAAATGGGCTATGATAAATAACATATTCTATTCATACTTAGTGAATATATTCGGATAAAACATATATTCTCACAACATTACTATATATTAGTGTTATCTAAGTTCTTGATTTCAAAACTAACCTTTAATCCCAAATTCTAATGTTTTTCTCCTTTTGAAAGAATCTTTTATTCAGTTTTGAGATTGGTTTTTTGGACTTTTAAAACTTTTAGTTTTGTCATTTTCACAATGAATTTAAAACTAGTCCAACTTCCCATTACACACAATTAAATCCCCCAAAAATTGTGTAATTAATTTGTTCAACTAGTGCACACATTCCAAATATAAAGATTATGCAATATTAATTATATATAATCAATCAAATGCAATAATTTATTTAACATCCGGGACCAAGTTTATCCTTTTTCAATAAGATTATACTTATGTACCTAAAGAATTTGATCCTTTTCAAAACATGACAATACCCCTAATTCAATTTAGAAAATAGGTCGATTCTCCAATTGGGTTCCAATGTTAATTCCAAGGAGACTTGGAACCCCTAGTTTGGACACTCTAGAACTTAACTTTATAACTCAACCTAAACATGTTAAAATTCAAAAAAAATTGCATTAATACATATCGGTGTTGTGTGGTTTTTTCTTTTCAAGGGAATTCTAATCCCAATTATGATACTTTGTATATATATAGGTTATTTAGGTGTGGGTTGGTGTCCAATTTTTACAATTTTCAAACCTTTTGATTTTGGTACTAACACATTTTGTCAAACTTAAAAACCCTTGAACTTGGTTCAATCACTACTACAAATATGTGTTTTTAAGCTAGTTTTCTTGAAGCGGTGAATTTTTTTCAAGGTGTACCACACAATACAAAAAGGGCCTAGTCCTTACTATAATTTTCTTTTACCCTATATTTTGATCCCCATAAAAAAAACAATCAAAAGTTGTCAAAATTTTCAAAAGAACTGTATTTTAAACCATTACAATTTTAGATTTCATCATAATCATCCATAAATGTGTGTTTACATGATAAAAAAGGAGTAGGCAAAAAAGATAAAAAATGGTGATGATATGACAAGATTTTGGTACACCTTAAAAAATTTGGACCCAAATATATAAACACATATTTCAAATTAAAAAGTGAATTTTTATACCACTATTTAATTTAATTCATTTGGTAGGTTTATAATTAAATTAAATTTTCAAATTTTTTTTCCATTTCAAAATGTACAACAACTAAAATGGTTTTAAATATTTATTTGAAAATTCATATATAATTTACTAAATCTTTGATTGCATTATAAACTATAATTATTTAGGTAAAAATAATTTACCATCATAATCATATTGAACTTTGTGATTCAATTTCAAAACATGAACAAAAAATTCAATATTTGATTAAAAAATTCAAGCAATGTTTTGTTTTTTGCTTGGGTTTTTGTAGATAACTATTTGGATACATTTGATTTCCTTACTTTCATCATTGACTTCAATTTTATAATATTTTAAATCCAAAATTTTAAACATTCTGTTAGTTTACATATTTTGATTTATGCCACATATTTATCAAAAATTAATGTTTAAAAAAAGTCTTTGAAATATCATAACAAAAAAAAATCACTTTTAAATTGATGCCTTTAATCTTATATCAATTTCTGTAAAAGTAAAACAATTGAATTCAATGTTACAATGTTTTTGTAATAACAATGGATTTTACTATAATTTTATAAATTGATTAATTTTTATTTTTTTAAGTTTCAAATTTAAATGATATGTACATTAGTTTTATTCTATTTTTTTATTAAATTAAAAGAAGTCACTTTATTTTACTATTCCATTTTATTCATGTCATTTGATCATACATAAATAAATAGATGGTTGAATTTGGGGCTAATTTAATTTGGACATATATATGCATTCAATTGATTCATCCCAAATACAAATTGAATCATGGAATTTGAATAATTCAAGATTAGCATGTACATTTAGATAATAATTATGATTTGTTTTTAGAATTTTGATAATTTTTAAAAAACATTCTAATTAATACTCCATTTTTTCATTAATTTTTTTTTCAAATTTTCACCTTTTAAATTACTTATTTATTTGAATAATTATGAATAGTAACTGAAATCATGAAAACTATATCTTTTGTCATTTTTTTGTAATGAAGTTTTAAAAATGAAAACCTGTTATTGTTTCCCATTTTATTAATACAACATCATTAAAAATAACATTATAATCATGTGTGCCATATCTTATGTTTAGTCATGTTACTAGTATTAGGCAACATAGACAAATGTGGGCACACACATTTTCCACATGTGCAACATATTGTTTGTTTTGACTATAATGTTAATTTTTTTACTCATAACAGACATTGCTATTTTTTTATCTTAATCATGATGGACACATTTAGTCACTTTAGACTAGTGCATTCTACATATTGACTATATAATCATTTTAAACATGATGCTAGTAGCATAAAAGCCATGTTTTTGTAGTAGTGAATAACCAAGTTGAATTCCATGTATACACTCCCCAATGTTAGACAAATGATAGGAGTAAGGGGAGGTGTTTCACAAGTTTGAGCCCTTGTGAAAGTGGAAGGGATGAGAACCTATGA
>Ga0209208_10005143_pt1 | contig 18290 bp, 5 predicted proteins | sample S1TSphfallax_3_FD_187694 | JGI IMG/M metagenome (GOLD analysis project Ga0209208, IMG submission 187694) | Host-associated microbial communities from peat moss isolated from Minnesota, USA - S1T2_Fd - Sphagnum fallax MG (SPAdes) (version 2) | ecosystem: Host-associated > Plants > Peat moss >... | reverse complement strand
TGATGCAACTATTAGAAATTACATCCTATTGGTTGGATCGATTTTACATTTATTTTCATTCATTAATAGGTTGATATGTCCCATTAGTCGCAATAGTCACCAAATTAGTTACATCCTAAAGGTATTCTACAATGACATACAGGTATATTTTAATGTATGACTACAATTTTATATATATATATGTATACTATTCATATAATGAATCTCAAAATTAATATTTTCGAATCCAAAAATTAGTATTTCAATTCAAAATTATTAATTGATTGTAAAAATGGACATTTTAATTTTAAATATTTTAATATGAATTTAAAAATTTTATATTTCAACTCTGAAAATTTTTCATTTAAATTTTAAATAATCATTTGATTTGAACCTAAAGTTTCAATTCCAAATTATTATTTTCAAGTCTCAGAATTAATACTTCTAGTCTAAAAATTATTAATTGAGTTTAAAAATGGACATTTCAATTTTGATATTGTTATTTGAATCTAAAAAATTGACATTTCAATTTCTGGAAATTTTTATTTAAATTCAAAAAACTTATTTGATCTAAAAATTAATAATTGATTTCTAAATTATTATTTTCGAATCTAGAAATTAATATTTCAATTCAAAATAAATTATTGAATCTAAAAATCGACATTTTGATTTTAAATATTTTTATTTGAACTTGAAATTTGATATTTGAATTTTGAAGTTTTAAATTTTAATTTCAAGAAATTGTTTGACCTGAATGTTGAAATTTGAATTTTGAAGTTTTAAATTTTAATTTTAAGAAATTTTTTGACTTGAAAGTTGAAATTTGAATTTGAAATTATTATTTTGAATTCCTGAAATTAATATTTCAATTCAGAAAATTATTAATTGAGTCTTAAAATGGACATTTTTATTTTGAATATTATTATTTGAATTTGAAATTTGACATTTCAATTCCGAAATTTTTTATTTAACTTCAAAACACTTATTTGATCTAAAATTTGATATTTGAATTCTAAATTACTATTTTGGAATCTTAAATTTATATTTTAACTCAAAAAATTATTGATTGAGTTTTAAGTGTTTTTTCTACTAGTGTTATCCATAATATATCACTTTTATAAATAATTATAAATGATTATGTTTATTGAACCCTAGTTACACATAATAATAATTGTTATAACATAAATTTGTATATTTTGTAATTTATATTTTTATATTAGAAGAAATTCATTAATGTAATTAATGTGACATTACTTTAAAATCATTTCAATTACTTCACATAAGAATTAATTAATATGTGCATAATTATTTTTTAATTGAACATAATTATTCACACTATGTAATTTATAATTTCAAACCTGAATTAAAAATTTGGAAAATTTATAATCTAGTTTAAATAATTATTTTACTGATTTTAATCTCAGGAATTAATATTTATTATTATTATTATTATTAAAAATTATGATTAATCATCTATTATAAATATTTTATTGTAATTTTAAAGTAATTATGAAAATTAAAATTATGTTTAACAAATTATTGTATTTACAATTAATAATTAGCAAAAGAAAAAAATTACTTGACCTATAATAATTCTTTAAAAAATAAATGTAATTATACAATAAGTAATGTAATTAATTGAATAATATATTTTTTAATTCGTGTAAGAATTTACTTTCTAATAATAATTGTTAACTCATTACTTATAATTTTGACATAAGTATTTAAAATAGTTAATTTAAAATTGTAGTCATTAAATTAGTTTTACGTTAATTATATTATATATAATTCGATTAGATTCTAAAAAGTAATAAAATATTATTAAATATTTTAATTATTTAATTATTTATGAGTTATGCATTAATAACTTGTGAGTAATTGGATAGTTAATTTGTTGAATATTAAGAACTTATTGCTTATTTAAGTAATTGATAATGAATACTGAATATTGTAGTTTATAATTTATAATTTAAATATATATGTAAATTTAATCATTATCAATTAAATGCTTATCTAATTATCTAGCACTTGAATTGTTTAGAAATCTAAAAACTAAGAAAGTAAAGCATGAAGAAAGTTTTGGAATTATAACTTAGTTTATGAAGAAGTTGCAACTTCAAACTTATTCCATATTGTTTGTTTTTCAATCCTATTTTGAACACTATATAAACAAGAGGGTGTGGTCATCCAATTTCACATTAAGAAATTTATGCACATGGCATGAGTTAATCATCAAAAGGGTCAACCCAAAACAAAAAAACAAATTACGCACATTTTTAAAATGCCTACCTTCCCAACCTACTTATCTACCTAGCTAGGTAGGTACTTAGTTTGACCTACCCACCAAGGTTAACCTATGTACCTACCTACCTAAATACCTACCTATATGAGTAAGTATTTAACCTAGGAAGGTAGAACCTACTTACTTTTTTTTTACCTAAATAGGTAGGTTGGTATATAGCCTCGGTTTATAGGCACATATTTATGTACCTACCAACTTAATATTAATATTTTTAATATTTTTTCTTAATGTCACATGGCATACTTACATTGGGCCATGTGTCATAATATAAGATCATCCAAATATTAGAATTGAATGTCCTAGATTATATCAAAATAATAATAATAATGTTTTAAATAACCAAATATTAAAACACATGGCAGCACATCATTTGCCCTTAATTGTGACCAAAATAGTTCCATCTCAGTCGCATGTGACAATACATATACAATGCAGTCAAAGGATGAAATGTATTTATTGACTTTTTTTTTCATACAATACCCTTTGTCATTTGCGACTAATTTATCACATGTGACTTTATCTTAGGCGACTAAAGGGATTTTAGTTACAAAATGTCCTTTACGACTAAAATTTAATCACAAAGACTAATTGAAAATACACAGTTTTCTTATAATACAAGTATCTATGTGAATGTATCAACTCGTGAAAGTAACCAATTACTTTCATCTCTTATATCCAACAATTATAGTAATGTTGAATTTGAATTAATTAACTTGAATCCTAAATTTAAAAATATCATGGAATAATCAATAATTGTGAGGCTAAAACCATTATAGCACCATTGGCTCCAAGGATAAGCATAGGAGAATAATGATCGAAAACTTTAAACCAAGTCCCTGCAATTTTATATATGGTGGATGTGAAATATGTTAATAGCCTAATAATCGATGGTTGAACACATTTCCAATAAATCAAAATTGTTAACTTCATGTCCCAATTTTCAATATAAAAAAGGTTTGGTCAAATGCAACCTTAGATGTTATGGGTTTAAAATAAAGGTTCTCACCACATTTATGCATCCATCACAACACGATGAACAAATCTGGACACAAACATAACATTGCATCATGTTGATATGGGGTCAATGTAGGTCAACCTAGGGTCAATTTAAGTCAAAGGTCATTTTGGGTGCTTAGGGTAAGTTCACGAGCAACCAAAAAGGTAGTAGTTTCAATCGATGTAAACCCTATGGTGATTAAAATGTCTTTTGGTTGCCACACAATTTCAATCGTTGAATAGTGGACAACTAAAAACTTTTATTCGTTTTCCATATGGCGACCAAAATTCATTTTTCAACTACCATTTGTCAAGTGACCGACCAAAATTTCTTAGTCACTAACTGTTGAGCTATCACACCTTTTTTTAGTTGCCAACAATTTGGCAATCAAAACCTTTTTTCAATCACCAGTGATTATTGTTTTCAGGCACTAGCCATTAAATTTTCAGTCACATTTGGTCGTCATGTGTAGAGCTTGATGAAAATTTTCCAAAAACATATTACAGGCCCCCTTTCCAAATTCAATTACTAGCAACCAAAAAAATTTGATTGCCATCCAATAATTGAAATTTCTTGGATGGTAACCACAACCCATTTACGATCACCATTTGTATGGTGATCAAAAAAATTTGGTCACCATTCATATGGCAACCAAATGGTTTTCTATCACCAATAGTAAAGCAAACGAAACAATTTTTCGTCATTAATGATTACTATTTTCAATTGTTGGTGATTAAATTTTTGGTTACTTATAATTGTCACTAGTAAAGTTCAATGAAAGCTTTTTAATAATATATTACATGCCCCCTTTTCCAGATTCAATTGTTGGCGACCAAAAGATTTCAATCACCATCCAACAATCAAGGTTTCTAGATGGCAATTAAAACCTATTTTGGGTCGCCATCCAACGATCAAAATTTTTTGAATGGTTATTGAAACCCATTTTCAGTCGCCATTTGTATGGCATCTAAAACCCATTTTGGTCACCATTTGTATGGTAATAGAAAATGTAGTCCCTAACAACTGAAAATAAGAATCACTGGTGCTGAAAAAGGGTTTTGGTCGCCCTCCTATTGGTGACTGGAAATGGGTTTTGATTGTCATCCGAAAAATCTTAATTGTTGGATGGCAACTGAAAATGGGTTTTGGTCACCATCCAAGAAACCTTAATTGTTGGATGGCAATCAAAAATAGGTTTTGGTTGCCATCCAAGAAATCTTGATCATTGAATGACAATAGAAAATTTTCAATTATAAGCAATTGAATTTGGAAAAGGGGGCATCTAATTTTTTTGGAAAGTTCTTGTTGAACTTTATGCATGGCAACTGAAGGCAACTGAAAATTTAATCGGCAATGGCAGAAAATAGCATTCGTAGATGACCGAAAAATGGTTTTAGTTGCCCTATTGTTAGTGACCAAAAACTTTTGGTCACCATATGAATGACAATTGAAAATGGATTTTGGTTGCCATCCAAAAAATTTAAATCATTGGATGGCAACAAAAAATTTAATTGCCAGTGACTAGTGCATGTAATATGTTTTTAGAAAGCTCTCATCAAGCTTAGCACATAATGAGCAAAGGCAACCAAAAATTCATGTCACTAGTGATTAAAAACAACAATCATTGGTAGCCAAAAAAAGGTTTCAATAACCAAATTATTGGCAATCAAAAATTTCCAATCATCATATGAATGGCGACTGAAAATGGGTTTCAGTCGCCATCTAAGAAATTTTGATTGTTGGATGGCAATCAAAATCGATTGTGGTAACCAAAAGCTACCAACCAACTATGTTGACCAAAAGGTTACAACCAAAATCTTGTGGTGACCGAATTTGTTTTTGGTCACCATATATAACAAGGGCAGCATGTGTGTCAGGATGCACATCAATGTGACACCTATCACAAAAAGGGTGTGTCACGTCGGTTTTGACAACCCTAGTTTAGATTGATGTGTTAATTATGGATTTGTGAATATTTTGAGCTAAGTACATTGGAGGAGGTTTTTAATATGACAAGGAATTCTATCCATTCCAACCACACAATTACAACATGTCCAAATCAACCTTTTTTCGACTATTGATGCGATTATCCTTTGTGGCACAATGGTAAAAATGACTTGTAGTCATAAAAACAACTAAAAATTGGTTTGTAGTTACATGTGCAACTATGACTTGTGATTAATATCAACCTAGATGAAAGTGAAAATGAAAAGTGGACTTATATAAAAAAATTTAATGGCATCTCAAAATAAATGAAAATGTGATTTTTTGCAACTTGGGATGTGGTTCATAGGCCACTAAACACCACGTGGCATCTTATTCAACTTCAATTGCAACTATAAATCCTAGTTACAAATGTACATGTAACTAAATGTAACAAAAATGAGTTGGCCAATGAAATTGTTAAATTTACTGACCTTTATTTTTTCCTTAGCTTTTTTTAATGAATAAACCATTAAATGTGTAATAGGGTTTGGTAAGTTTGTGAAACTTTAAAGGACCCATGGCAATGGTAGATATGGACCATTATTTGGAATTTTAATCAACATAAAATTTTATCATGTTGATATATCATAATGTTTTTTAATTAGTTAATTCATTAGTTAGGCTAAGTAATTAATCTATTTATAGATTAAGCTAGATTGTAGGTAGTAAATAGCTAGTCCATCATATGTATGTGGGTTAAATAGTAGGTACTTTATCATGTTGATATGTGATATGTTTTTAATTAATTACTTAATTAGGTAGGCAATGTAATTTATTTATTGAATAGATTAACTAGGTAGTAAGGTTAATTGATAATCCACTTATGTGAAGAATATATAATTTATTTTCACATAACTTTTTTAATCACAATTTTAAGTAAGATTTAATATATTATAAATTTAAAAGTAATAAAACTTATAGTTCCATACAATCAATTAACTATATGGCATTAAATAATATTTAAAAATTCAAATCAAATTTCTAAATTAATCTTTTACATTATAAATAATATGGTTAATATAAGATCTTTTATTATAATTTATTTATATCCATTTACAAATTTTATATGTGAACAAATCATAAATCAAACATCTAAATTAAATTCTATTACTAATATTATGATATTCAAAAGCAAAATTATCTAATATAATTTTTAAAATTCAAATGAAGGTTTAAGATACAACTTATATAATTTTATTTTTTAATGTATTATCCACAAGAAAATTTCCATTTATAAATCATGTGCTTAAATTAAACTTTAAATCTTATCATTTGGACAAAATATCAATAAGGTATCAAATATAAAAAATGATGTTTTGTGTAATATTTTAAATCAAATAAAGTAAGTAGAATGCACATTATTATATTGTCGCAAAAAATGGGGTGGTTTGGTGGTAAAATAATTGAATACCATCTTTGGGGGTCAAGGATCAATTTTCACAAATGACAAAGGTTGTGATCAATGGTGGTTAGTTGACCAAATATTCCCTACCTACATAGCCTACTAAATAGATTAGGCATCCTACCTAATAGCCTAAACTAAGCTTTTAGCCTAGCTTAGGTAATGAAACATGTCAACAACTTATAAGTTGAAATTAATGAAATTATCAATAGTATAAATACATAAATAATAATTTTATTTTTAATATTCGAACAATATTTATACAAATAACACAACTACATGGTTTAATCTTAAAAGCAGTATGGACAATGCCACGTAAGCTAGTTTAGATGGATGAAATGTTCATGTAAGTCACATCTTTATGTGACTACCATTATGATTTGGTGCAAAGTATCTTTTTTTGTGATTGAAATTTTATGCGACTTGTCTAAGGCAATTAGAGCAAATTGTAATCACATATGGCATTTACAACTAAAAAATAATTGAAAAAACCAATTTTTAATATGCAAATTATTTGTAATGTATCTTCATGTTTGAACATGATATTATATCTTTGAAACTTGGAACTTTGGGTTACCTATGGGCCATTTAAATTATTTTATCCATCTTTTTTTCTATTATGTAATGTTTGGATTGGCACATACCTCTTAGTGGGTGAACAAGTTTATATGCTAAATTCTATATCATTAAAATGTTTTAAAGCTCAATATATTTCGTGAAAGAACTAATCATTTTATTGAAGATTATTCAACTAGTTATTTAGATTTATTAGGAGAACTGAATATACATATATATGTATGTATGTATGACACTTGATTTTCAGATTTTCAAGACCCATGGCTATATATTTGAATTGGTTGTTTTGATTTTCTAAAACCTATTAGTTATCTATGTGTTTTTTTTATAAACTACCCAATTTGGGTTTATCAAGGACATGTAATTTTGTACCATAATTTGGTAATTTGGCTCTGACAAGCAACAACATATCATATGATATGTTTATGCCATAGTACTTGCCATAAGCCTAATGTGAGTGTGAAGTTGGCAAAGGGACTTGTTGTCTTCTTTCAATTGTTTTGTCATTAGACTTGTCACAAAAGTATGGAGCTCTAAACATCATCATGCCAATGGCATCTGAAGTACCATTAAACATTGTGATGAATAAGACATGGGATAAGAGCTTCTCTATGAATTTGTCTATGATTCTTGATCTTGCAATTTTTTAGCTCAATTTCTTTCTATTGGATCTCCATGGCTCCTTTTGAACATACAATACAAGTCAGTGAAAATTATTGTCCTTATTTGCGAGGACGACAATTACTTATACTCATGGTGTTTGCACATGTAACTTATTCCTTAAGAGTGAAAGGGATGTTATATTTTTAAGTGTAAGATCCCTCCCATTCTTCCACCTCATGATCTACATATTTTTAATTCATGAACACATCCCTCTCATTCTTTGCATTCTTCACAAAGCCCAAGTGTGAGAAACATTCCCAAAATATGGTGCGAGATTTAACTACTACCTTGGCCTACACCCCTTCTTTTGGGTAAAGCCCAAGGGTGGGTAACATTCCCAAAATATACTTCATATACTTCATATTAGGCTAATATAAAGTATGACTTGAAATATGACTTCAACATTTCCATAGTAGTGACATACTCTCAATTCGATTCAAACATACGTGTATTTTACGTTTTTTTGGGCTTTTTTAAAAATACTTGAAAATACTTGATACAAAGGCCAATTTTCAAGCCTTTGTATTTTTATAATGTTTTTTTAAAAATACTTGAAAATACTTCTTTTTGAGCACCTTCGAAAAATACTTGTATTTCGTATGTCACTACTATGAACATTTCATGTGTTGAATTTTTCAAAATAAACCAACATAAAAAATTTCCATCCTTTTTTTTTGTTTATTTTTGCACAAAAAAAATATGTTGCCAACATTCATGAAAAAGTTCATCCATTTTCATTTGTCATCCACATTTTCATCCATAAATATCATTCATCCATGGACACGTGGCAAAATATTCCCCATGTCACACAATATTATATCCCATGTGTCAAATAATATTTTCTAAATATTCCATCTACGTTAATAGATTATTCCCAAAAAATTCATTCATGCTTCACTTGTTCATGCTCATTTTTCACCACTCACATTCACAAGCTCACAAAATAACATTCTTGGCACAAAAGAAGTTAGTGGGGATGTTGAAAAGCTATGGGAAGCCCTACTAGGGGCTTCTCAAAACAAACCCAAAACAAGTGCTCACATACAAAAGTTCTTCAAAGGGTGTCCATTCTAGTTGTTTTGTCAAAGTATGTGAACACCTATTGGGTTTGTTGCAACATCAACAATCAACACCCATCTTCAAAGTTGTTTGTGATCTATTTGGATGCAACATTTAGGTAAGCTTTGTTCTTAACTTGGTACATAATTCTAAATGTTTATGAAAGTGTTTTCCAATCATATCATTCTAAGTAATTTATATCTTCCTACATCAGAATTTCCTTTGCTTTTTCACATAATGACCAGACTTGCATGTTGGAAGACAACATGATACATTTTAAGGTTCATTTCTCACACCCTAACTCAATCCAACAAGCCTTTGAAGACATAGTAAATAAATCATGTCCTTTGGTAGAAACATTGTCATTGTCTTTTTCTTGACAATGTATATAAGCAAAATGGTCAAGGCAGGGATTGTGGCGATTGTAGGTGTGGAGGCAACCAAGAGCGGGGCCTTGGTAGCATCAATAGTCAATCTCTTCCAAGCTTTATCCCACCACACTAAATGTTGGTGTTGCTACAACTTGCAAGATTGCAAATGGGATGTAACAAAAGAAAATTTGATTGATTTTTACCCTCTAGTGTTGTTGGTTGTGCTTCAAGTTGTCCTTAATAGTAAATTCTAAACAAATCCCTCACCTCCAATGGTCCACTCAATTTGCTACCATAGGAATATCTGATTATTGGTTACCAAGTGGAGGGCCTACAAGGAATATTGACAATTCCTGCATAATTAAAGTCAACCTACCTTGTGTTTGTGTGCAGACTTAACTTGTTTTACACACACACTACTTGATCGCAAACATATGATTCTCATTTAGGATTTTAACTGTGCCTTACTACTCATTACCATTGTTGCCTTACTCATTATAATTGTAGCAACCTATGTTCTCACAAAGTGTAAGGAGCTTGCTCAAGAATGGAAATGAAGTAGAACCATGAACCCACCCAACTTATCCTTCATACCTATCAAGTTGCAAAAATGTGTGTCTTAGCTTGCAAATGAGGATTGGAAACTTATGTTCCAATTAACAAAAGGAGGATTACTCATTGGATTGGAATGTGACTTTGCATTGGGTCCTAGAGCAAAACTCACCAAAAAAAACCTATACCTATTTACATGCAAACTTGTAAACAAATTTTGTGTTGCTAATCAAAAATAGCCCCAAGTACCCAATTTGTACTTTTACTTCCCCATCAATCTAGGATCATGTTTTTATAAAATATTTGTTGTTGGAAAAAACTAAAGCTTTATCTTATACATAGTTTTGGTTAAATATGCCACATTACTTTCTTTCTCATTGCCTATCTTTTTTCCATCCCTATCTTAGCATTGTGAGACATGTTTAGATTTTTCTCTTTCCTACAATCTAATAATCCATGGATATGATTTCTCATTTCTTTCCAAAACATGAGCTACTATGTTGGCTACATCCTTTTATAAATGATTATTTCATCATCCTCTTTCTTCTAATTGACCATGTATGCTTTCTAGAAAAACTCATTTGAAGGGTAGAAAATATTTCTTGGGAGATAACACTTTGATAATTGGACCTTAGTTTCATCCATCACTTTTTCATGAATTTTAACACGAATTGGAAGCAACATTGGCTTACAAAAATAATCAACTCAATCCAATGTTATTATACATGAACAACCTCCCAAGTCTTTCAAATATCAAAACCTTGCTCATCTCATGCTTCTAACATAATAATTTGTTGTTGGATGCATTAGACAATCATGCAGTTGCATGATTTCTTTTCCAATGGTGGATAAAATTTGAAGTATGAAGTATCATTGAGGTGTGCGGTCTAGTGGGCTAGCAAAATATACATAGGGGAATCTGTGCATTAAGGTGAAGATAGTACGTGCAATTGTTGTGACCTTGAGATTAGTGGTGTTGTTATAATCAAAGAAAAGCTCAATGAACTTGCTCATAGGTATTAATTACTCTCACACATCTTCAAAATCTTCTACAATGAACCAAACATTCCTTGTCATGCTTATCTTACAACATGAGAAATTCGACTTTCTTTGTGTATCCAGAATTTCACAAACAAATTTTGAACCATAGCATTCTTGCCACAACAATTCAATTGTGCCATAGGGTTACAATTTATGATCTAGGTCTTGATCATTTCCTCATCATGAACAATCATATTTTCAATTATCATGCACAAAGGCAAGAATCCCACATATTCTCAAGTGGAGTTTGTTGACACAAGTAATTTAAAGAGAAGCTAATCATTCAATTTTAAACTGAAGTCTACACAAAACCATGATATTCGTTTTTATTTTGTGAAACAAGTATGTGTTTGCAAGGATGAAGGGCCAACAAACCACAAAGAGCAAGGTTCAACCAAATGATGTTGAGCAGCCCCATCTGCCTATGTAATCCTTTTGGTAGACTATCAAGGTACTAGAGGATTTTTGACACCTATTATTGATAATAACAATAACAAAATTTACCAGCCAGATTGTGAACAACCTTGTGATCGATCCATGTGCCAAATGTTTATGATTTGTTTGATGCTTGAAGCTTTACTGAGATATTATATTACATTCATGAAATTGCAAATTACTAAGAATGACCACTTGGGAGCTCCAATTGTGTCTGCTTCCTTCAAATTTGTAACCAAAAAAAAATCATAATGAAATTTTATGTAATTTCATAACAATGGAAAAAGAGCATGATTATTAAAGATCAACACTATTGATGCTTGGGAACAAAACCCATCTAGGGGCCACCAAATAGGATGTATTTCAACCATCTTTTCATGTATTTACATAAATTTTCAATGATAACCTAAATTTGACACCAAACTCAACAAGCTAGGGATCAAAACCCATCTTGTGGCCACCAAATAGGACATATCTCAACCATCTTTTCTGTAATTTTCATACATTTTCAACAAAAAATTGAATTTGACATTAAATTCAATAGGCTAGGGAACAAAACCCATCTAGTGGCCACCAAGTAGGATGTATTTCAACCATCTTTTCATGTAATTGCATAAATTTTCAACAAGAACCTAAATTTGACACCAAACTCAACAAGCTAGGGATCAAAACCCATATGGTGGCCACCTAATAGGACATATTTCAACCAAGTTTTCATGTAACCTCATTAATTTTCTAGAAAAAATGAATTTGACATCAAATTCAACATGGTGCAAATGTCAAAATCGGTCTAATGGCCACCACATAGGAGGAATTCCCACCATGCCAACATGCACTTTCATAATTTTCATTAAAAACTTGAGTTTCCATTCAAATTCAATATGATTGTCTACTGGCTTCCAAATTACTAGAATTTCAAGCATATTTTAATTATTTTTCATAAAATATGCATAAGAACGTGAAAATTCAAACATGTTTTAAGTCAATTCAAACTTGTAAATTCAAGTCTAATCGATGTGATGTTCACCAAATTTTGAATAATTATTTTTGTCTTCCTATCATTAATTGCAAACAATATCTTCAAATTAAAATTCGTTGAATTCAGTATAAATTAAACCAATTGGCTAAAATGAAAGTTGGACCTTGCTAACACAAATCATAAACTTAAATACATGAGTCCAACTTTTTTTCATATTTATCATTAATGCCACCAAATATTGACAAAATTTTCATCCACCCATGACATTAAAAAGGAAATTTCCACACATCACCTCTCTAGTAGTTTTTCATGCACACTTAAAATGACAATTTAAAACAAATAATGTCCATATTAACAAAAGGTCGACACATTGGAATGTTTATAAAAAGGATAAACATTAATATTTTCCTTAATGAATGCACACAAGTAAATTGAATATATTCCAAAACATTAAAATCCCATTTGAAAAATACATAAAACCTACTATAACAACCATAAAATAGCACCAACATTTATGCATAATGTTCATAAAAAATTCGACCTGCAATTACAATGCACAAGAGTTATTATCAACTGCATCAAGATTAGTTTTTTCCTTAAATGCATGGGTTGCACTAACATTTATCATGGAATGAACTATTATATTGCTTCTAGTCGAAAAAGAAAACACAACACAAGAAATTTCGACCGATTGTTTTGGGTTTGCATGATTACACTTCCACTTGCTCAACCAACAATTATGATATAATTCCTCATCATTTTTGGCTCCCATTCTCATAAGAACCCACCATTGAACATAGACTTTCCTATAATTCTCATTATTTTGATCTCTTACAACATAACTTTCAACCCTTCCCATCCACACAAGATAGATTATAGGGTCTGTAGGCCACACAAGAACACAATTACTAACAAGCAAGTCATGAAAAGGTGTGTATGCAACAATGTTCAAAGAAGGGTCCATACTTTTAGGACATAATATGGAGGGTGACATGATCTTCAAGGTCAACACCTACATCAGTAGGAATGGATGTGCACTCATAATTAGCTTTCCAATTGCTAAAAGGCCAAAAGCCTTCCAACAATATAGAATTCTCCTATGCGATAAGTCTTGATAACAACTCCAAAATGCTCTCCTAATATTTCACATAAGGACCCATAATTCTAGAACACGAATTGTCCTTCAACATCCAAAGCTTTTAGAACTCAATATACTTTGACACCCCACTACTAATGAACCTTTCTTTCTCACCTACCCTCAATTCATCATTCCCCCATATCGAGCAAAATGGAACAAGATTCAAAACCCCCACCGATGGTTTTGGCAGTCCAGTGCCATCCTCCTTCCACAATTGTATGGTTGGGTCATCTTTAAGGCTCCACAAAGCATTAGTAGGAGATACTTTGTATTGCATCATTGGCCACCCTACTTCGTCCACAAAAAACTGAAAGAAATGCATCTCCATATGACCAACAAGGATGTCTAGGCCATTTTTCAAATGTCCATTGACCCAAGATTTGAAATTAGGGATTTCCTATATGAGTTGTAAAATGAATGGACAATCTTGGGAACGCATGAATGTTTTCATCAAATTTGCCATGACATAATTATTTTGCTCTCTTAATTTCTTTAACAAAATCCAAAATTTTCGTCAATATCTTCATGTGTGTGCTTAACTACAAGAAACCCCAATTGAATTTCTTTAAAAAAATTGCAAGAAAGGAAAAAAACACCAACAAATGACGATTTTTGTTATCTTTCACATAATTGTCCATCTAAAGAAGTAGCTTCCTTGGCAATGGCTTCACACCCACAACTTTATCTGTAGGCTACAATGCATTTAAACAATGGGAACTTCTTTGCAAAATTTGTTGGAAGAATGTGTGTTGGGGTTCAAACTCAAATAAAACCCATGACTCCCTAATTGGCTCCTTTTCAAGGCTATCAAACAAGTGCAAAAGTGACCCAATGTGAAATTAGGATCATTGGGCCATAACTCATTAGAATATTGAGTGAAAGCTTCGTCCCCATGTCCATGAACAATCACTCTAATCAATGTCATTAGCAACTCCCTTAACCCGAACACCATTTCATTCTTCACTTGAAGCTGAAGCAGAGTTGTTTTAGAATTACACATAAGAAACCTTCTTTAAATTGCACAGATTTAGCTCTCTAGGTGTGATATAAATGCTAACAAGATTATTGGTGAATGTTATGCTTCTTCAATTTAATTTCATGCTCCTTCACACAAGGGGTTTTTTTTTTCTTTGGATATCAAATCCTTCAAGGATTCACAAATGGTACACTTGGCAAAAATAGATCCTCTTTTCTAGATATCCATGTTCAAATTTTTTTCTTTATCAATTGGTTTATAGCAAACTAGAAGATACTTCTATATTGGAATTCCTTGTTGATCTATAAGTGTGAGGAGAAACCAAATGTCAAAATGACAAACAAGAACATTAAATATCTACTGCAACTTCAATTAAGGCCATGTTACTTTGTAGACCTAGTGGCCACCAGGTCAAAAAACGGTCAAAACATTGTAAGATTATAAGACTCTATGAAAAATATTTGTAAATAATGGCTAAATGAAACAATAAGCACATCATTACTTGATTTGGCGACCACCAAATGAAGCTTTAATTGAGATGTATAACAAGTTTTCATATAACACAACAAAAATGAATCATTCCATGCTTACTTGGTCACTACCCTCTAGCATTATCCTTTAGGTATCTGAAAGAAAGAACTAGACATCTTGTTTCCTGTCTTCGATTCCTTTCATTTGATGTGGCATTACATCAACACATTGTTCAATCAAAGACTAAATGTTTGATTTGGTGTGTATTGTCATGGCTTGCTACTTTTGACTCCCTTTATTTTGATGTGGTAAAATCGTACACCCTCTTTTGTTTTCCTACTTGTAATTCATGTAATTTGACCTAGAAATCCCCATGATTTTGTACCAAGCACTTTCACAAACATGATCCCTTTCTTGAAACATCAAAAATTTTGCACGGTTGCAATCTCTTCTTTGATGCAACCTTCTTGGAATATTCAACATGTGGATGGATCTCTCCTCAAACAACTTGTTTTAGAATTCATGTCTAAAAATTCTTGTCATTTGGCAAGGGAAATGTTGACAGTAGTCTAGGGAACAACACATCGTTGCCCCTATTCCATGACAAGATTTGTCATTCAACACCTTCTCTATCCTCAAGACAAAATTTACAAACACAATCTCCTTTTGTTTTCTCTTATTGAAACTGTATTTATTTTTCTTCACACCAATCATTCCTTCAACATCCACTTTAAGTACATAGTTTTCATCGTATGAAAGCAAGAACTCCTTTAGCAAGAATCCTTCCATAGTTGTTTGAATTAACGACCATTTCCAAATAGTCATTATAGCTAAGATGTCTCCATGTAAATAGAAAATGGTCAAACCATCATGATCATGTCCAAGAATGTCATCCAAAATTGATTCCCTTGGATCAGATACCGTCACACAACCTTTCATAAGGAAAACACCTTCATCATCTAGAAGATCATATTCCTTTCCATGCCAATTATTATGCCCTATTGGTAGAGCTTCTTTTTGGCACATGTCTTTTAAATTAGGTGAACTTGCTAGATCATCTTCATTAACACTAAAAGACTTGTTGTTTTTGTTGTATTCACCCCTCAAAAATGCAAGGAGCCCTTGGGTAGAAACTTGATCATTTTGGTGTTCTCCAAATGTGCCAACATTTTGGACTGCACTTGGACAAACCACCCTCTTCATAGTAAGATTATTAATAGTTTCATCTTTAATACACTCCAATCTAAAAGTCACTTGGTTTATTGGCCAAAAGTATTTTTTTCTACAAATGATTTGAAATTCCACAACATTAGAGTTGAACTAAATAATGCCCATTCTTAGTATGAAAGGAATACAATCTCCAATGAAACAATGATGCATTCCTCTAATCCCTAGGCCCCATACACAAAAAAAATAGACAAGTCTAAACAAGCATCATAGCTTATGTGAAATTCTCCATGATCAACTTGTGACTCCCACAAATCAATTGGATCTTTGAAATTCAATGTCTATATGGTTTCTATTAATCCTAAATAGAATGTTTTTATTTAGCCAAAAATCTAAGATACAAGAATCAACAAATTGTCTTTAATTAATGAAGTCAATTTAGATGTTATCATTTATCATTCGATAATATTTTAGAGAGCTACAAGGTATTAATTATTTTGATTAATGAAAAACAATCAATTGGAGTATTTTTCTTTAATTATTTTTATTAATTCCTTAAAATATCTAATATACCATGTGAAAAAGTAACAAAAGGACGACTTGGTGCCGCTAGGTCATTTTCTCACGATGGTAGCTAAAGAACAATCTGGTAGCTGCCAGGTCATTTTCTTTTTATGGTTTAAGTATGATGATCTAATGGTTGCCAAATCATTTTCTTTAGCTATTTTTTAAGGAAATGATTTGGTGGTTGTTAGGTCATTTTCTCTAGTTATTTTTGAGGAAATGAATTAGCGGCCACCAAGTCATCTTCTCAATATGCTTTTGAAATGATGACCTAACAACCACTAGGTTGTTTTTTCGATCTCTTTTGATATCACAATCTAGTGATTGTTAAATCACCAAGACAAAACCTTTGTGAAAAAACAATTTGGTGATCACTTGATTGTTTTTTCAAAGTATTTCAAAGTGAAGATTTAGTGATCACAAGATCGTTTTTTCACAAAGGTTTCATCTTGGTGATTTGGTGAAATGGACGATCTAACGGTCACTAGATCATTTCCCAAAATGGAATTGGAAGGTAGCCTTCTACTTAAGTGTTGATGTGGCAAGCACCAAATTATTTGATTTCACACCATCCTAGGATCATCCATCGGTCGCATAATGATTAGGTAATGTGGACTTGGCATTATGAGGATTTCGGTCTATGGATTCCCATGTCATGTTATTGAATCGACTACACACTACTAGAAATTATATTTTTTGCAACTTGTCATTATGCAACTAGCATGCAACTGGTTGTCATTTATAACTATAAATTTGTTATTGTATAATTTTTCAGCCATATGGTTGTGTGTGCAACTAAATGTGCACAACATGGACACATGTCATTAAAATAATGGTCTAAACTTATACATACTTAAATTATTATACTTAATATATCTACATAGGCTATGTTTAATAATATTATGTGCCTTTAGTACTAAGGTTAGCCCCATGCTAACTTAGGCTAACTTAAACTAACCTAGGCTAAATAAACAAAAAAGTTAAACTAACCATGGCTAAATTAAATTAGGCTAAAATTAACTATGCTTAATTTTATTAGGCTAAAATATTTATGGCTAAATTAAATTATACTAAAACTAACCATGGCTAAATTAATTAGGCTAAACTAATTATGGTTAAATTAAATTATGGTAAATTAAGTTAGGCCAAAATAATTATGGTTAAATTAAGTTAGGTTAAATTATTTATGGAGAAATTATTAAATTATATTAATTATGGCTAAATTAAATTAGGCTAAACTATTTATGGCTAAAATGAATTAGGCCAAAATAATTATGGTTAAATTAAATTAGGCTAAATTATTTATGGATAGAATGAATTAAACTATATTAATTATGGCTAAACTAATTATGACTAAACTAAATTATGTTAAATTAAACCATGTTTTTAATATATATTGCAAGTTTTTAAATTTTGTTTGTCAAATATATTTAAATATTCGTTTTGGCAAGTAAAATTTTATGATTTTATTTTATTTGGAATATTTTTCAGAAAATGTAAATTTGATTAAACAAAAAATAATTCGGAATCAATTAATATGATAATATTAAAATTTATTATAAATGTTCATAATTATCAATTAAATGTCTATTATAATTATAATGATCATCAATTATATATATATATAATCAA
>Ga0209208_10005142_pt1 | contig 18299 bp, 13 predicted proteins | sample S1TSphfallax_3_FD_187694 | JGI IMG/M metagenome (GOLD analysis project Ga0209208, IMG submission 187694) | Host-associated microbial communities from peat moss isolated from Minnesota, USA - S1T2_Fd - Sphagnum fallax MG (SPAdes) (version 2) | ecosystem: Host-associated > Plants > Peat moss >... | reverse complement strand
AACCACACTTGGTGAAAAAACCCTCTTAATTGACTAGTGTTGTAGGTTGATTTAACTAATAGGTGTAATTTCCACCTAAATTTGGGCATCACTTTTTGTCATCTTGTTTCACTAGCTTAATTGACCTGTCCTCTCGACCGGTCCCCGGTCACTAGGGGTTAACATGTTTTACCATGATTTCATACAGTGAATCTGTCCTAGTTCACTCAAAATCCTAGTGAAATGCCTAGTGAACTTCAGCCGCATCTCCTAGTAGTGTTTCAACTTGGTTTTGATTATTCAATGACAAAAAAGAAGGAAATATAAATACAACCTATGAGCAAGGAAATACAAACATGATATACAACAGATGCATGTGCAATTTCACATTAGTGACAACAAGAAATGAAAGAGAGACAAAAGACCATCAAAATAGAAAAGTTCATGAGAAAAAACAAAGAAATACAACAACTATAACATAATTGTAAGATAGAACTTAAAGTTCACCTTCATTTGAATTGTTGTCATTTGTAAAAACCATACATAGATCATAAAATGTAAGTTGGTAGCACATAAAAATGTCCTTGAAAGTAAAGACATTTCAAGGTCATATTTAAGGAGAAAATCCACAACCATTTCAAAGGGGGGAAAAAACTATTGTGACTTGATAAGAAGGCAATTGGATAATATTTTCGTGTGAACATAACGTTTTTTTAGGGTTTTTATTTTTGTTTTTAATGGTCGTCAACTTTCTACATGTTAACAACATAAATTATTTCGTCACTGTTTAAAGAAAATTTGTGAAGATGGGTAGGAAGTTTTGTTTGTTTGTGTATTATGTAGAATTGATTGACACCAAGCTATGGATGGCTGAGGAAGCTACAACATTGAATGGAGGGTTGGAGAATAGGATGGTGGAAGGTAGGATAAAAAGGAGAATTCATAAACAATGCAAGCAATCTTATTTCATCATCAATTTTAGGAGATGGTAGGTTTGATTTGTTGTGATTAGTAATTGATGTATTTGATTTTCGTTGTGCTAATGATTACATTACGACAAACAATATATCCTTGGTAGGAATAAATTTTATAAGGGTTGATGCTAAGGATTGATGATGAAAGGGAAGAAGTTTGAGTTGTAGAGAAAGGGGCATGTAAAGGATCAATATGCATTTTCAATGGGGATATTTGTTGGGTTTTTTTAAAATCCATGTCATAGATCAAGTATCTGAGTGAACATTAGAAGCTTCAATGGGGTGTCCTTGGGTTGGGCAAAATGAGATAAATGACAATATAAATGGAAAGTTAATAGAGACATATTTACATCCCATACTTGTACAAAAATCTATCTTTCCTAAATGGTTCTAAATCAACTTAATGTATGTCACTCATACTTGGGTTTGGACATTGAGATCAAGATGTTTTTGAGATTAAGGTTTATCATATAAGGAACCTAATGTTTCTTTGCATTATTGCATTTGTTGGAGACGGGTTAACAATTCACATGGACTCATCGAACACTAACGATTTTGACCTCAAGCTATACCTCAATAGATTTTAGACTTTTAATGACGCACCCCCAAGCTCCTTAATGGAGTTAATTGCGAGTCCAAAGGTGAAGATAGTGGAAGGAGAAGAAGTTGGGGTGCGTTCCCTAGTTCAAAACACTTTAGGGGTAGAAGGGCGTGCTGGAGCTCCAATATGGGACTAGGAAGATTGACATGCAAGTCAATTACTTACACGGACCTGCACAAACCAAATAACAAGTTGGTTAATGCCTAGTTGGAACACCTTTGGTGCACAAATGAACCACGGGCAAACATGGATTCACAGGACTCACCACGGTTCGGAGTTGGGGGAAGCCACCACCTTCCTCCTCGTAGTATTCTTTGTGCTTGGCCACGAGGCCAACACCCAAATGTCATTTTTTACTGGGACTCCCAAGTTGGAGTCTCAAAATTCTTGAAATTAGGACTCCTGCGACTTTGGAGGCCCATAATTTTGTGTGTAGACCTTTGATTAAAATGAGGTTTGAAATAAAGTTGTAGCCTTCGTTGAGAAATTTTTAACAATATGTGGCACACCATTTGCACGTAAGGAAATTAGGGCGATTTTTGACTTTTAGTGGTTGAGAGTCAAATTGTCAATTTGGCTCTCGGCCCCTTCTTTTAGCCATAACTTTTATTTTAAGTATCCAAATGAGTCATGGCAACCCATTTTAGACATTTACATTCCAAGAGATATTCAATGATATAAGGAACTTTTCAATCCAATGGGTTTAAAAAACTCTTCAATCTAATGGGTTTTGACCCTTGCAATTGCTTTCTAAACATCGAAAGTCCATCAGGAGTCCAACTCTCAAAGTGGGAGCTCACGTGGGAGTGTGGAGGTTCATTCCTTCACACTCTCCAACACTCTCGAAAGCATGAAATGTGACTCCCGAGCTTCACTCTTGGCCCACACCTTCGCAAGTCCTTGCCTTAGTCGTAAGCCCAAGGCTAGGGTTGCGACACTTAATGTATGGTTTTGTACATGGCAGCAATTGTTTGTTGCCATTATGACAAGTTAGTGAGAGATCACCATGTATGTACCAGTTGGCAATTCACACATAAAACATTAAACTTTGTTCTGACATATTAGTAGCACTAATGGAATTTCTGGTGGCACTGGGTTTGCAATCTTGGCAATGTAAGTTGTTGGAATTAATGGTGTTTTAGAATCCCAAGAGTTTGTATTTCTACTATGAGTTACCTCTACACAAGAGATTATTCTTTCTACACCCTTCTTTTATGGTTACACTACAACCATACATGATATGAATATCTCCACCCCCACTTTCAAAAAAAACAAAAGCAAGTTCAAAACCCAAACCTAAAAGAAAACCAGGAGCTCGCACAAAGATGAGATTCTCGATTTTTTCACAAATAACCTCCCCTGCATTTTTCCCAGGGTGCAGGTGGGCCGCTACCAAGAAGATTTTATTTGCCAAGGTGGAGAAGGGGCTGGGTCTTTCAAAATTTGACCTGCACCTGTTATACCAATGCCTATTATACGGCCTATCTAACCCCCAAAGGAGGCAGGACTTTCAAATTTGGGTCTGCACCTCTTATATGCCCTATATGCCGTGTCTAACCCCCCACCTTGATGTACCATGGTAAAGTGGATATCGTGGTAACCCCTAGTTAACCCCAGTCTAATTTATAATGGTAGGTAAAAAGGATTGGTGATTTCACCATAATGTACTCCTGTTGGGAACACTTTTCTCTACGAGAAAAGAAGTTAATGATGAGCACAGAATTTTACAACTGTCATGAAAGTTGTTGCCAAGGTCATTTATGAACAAATGGCCCAATAGTGCAGAATATGTTGCATGTAAATTTGCTGAGGAAATGCCATTTGCATACTGCAAATCAGATGACATTCATGCCATACACACACGCACACACACATACTCTCTCTCTCTCTCTCCTTTCCACAACCCTAAGTTGGGAATGAATGGCATGTGACTTTGCAGGCCTAGGGGATGTACCTAATAAGCCCTAAAACATTGAGCTCTGAAATGCTCGAAACTTCCTTCACACCAGCAACTTTGTGGCTCATCAGTGTCTACTACAGTGTCATAATGATGATCTGTTGCATTCATGATCAATCGAGGATCACTCCAGTGGTGTTGGAGAATGGGCCCAGCCAGCTGCTTTCTGTACAGTCCATCTCCTACTTGTAAATTCCATGTCAAGCTCTGTGCCACCCAGTTGCATGCTGAGACCTAATTAGGTGGTACAAGGACTCTTGCTTTTCTTTTTTACCCGAGGTTCTTCTGGTTCTGGTTTCAGATCCTTGTGGGTAGCTATTGCCCACAACTGATCATTTGGTGGAAAGAGTGAAGTACAAAGTAGCTGATGAGTCAAATAAACAAAATATCTGTGAATGTCCAAGTGTTAGAATCTATTTTGTCTTTAGTGTCAAGTTTCAATCCTTTTTGCTTTGTTGTGTATTCTTTTAAATATTCTTTTGTGCCATTGGCACTGATGCTTAGGTGGAAAGCTTGATGGGCCACACTGTACTTTGTCATCTCTTTTCTCGTGGCTTTCTCTTCTTTCTCTTTACTTTTGGCTTTACTGGCCAGCTCGTGGGTCACACCAGTACACAAAGATAAAAGTCCCCATACAGATAAGAGAAGTGACTGGAGCAGCCAGGGGAGGAAGAAGAGTTTCACAGCTGTAAACACGTTCAACATCTGTAAACATGTACAAACATCCTTTGACAGTTGTTGTTGTTGTGTACTTAACCAGTGTTAAAAAACCATGACAGTTGTAGTATCTTTAATGTACTAAATAAAACCTGCTTGAAACAGGCATGTGGGTCACTTCTGCAGGCAATGGGAGAAGGAGAACCTTCCTGTAGGAGGGAGCTTGAGCAGCACCAGGAGGAGGAGGAAGAGATCATAAGGCAGGCTTATAAATACAGAGAAAAGATTACCAGTTGTGGGCTCTTGCCGTGTGGACCCAATACCCAGAAAATTGGAAGTTGCAGCATGTACCCCACCCCTACCCCCACCACCACCAACCTCCCTCACATAAACAGAATGAAAGGTTACATTTACATTGGAGTGCAATTTCTTGCAGCTCCTGTAAATTTGGGAACTACAATAATGCCCCCCAACTGGATGGTAACTGGTTTTCTACTAGGTAAGCTGCAAAAGGATACAGGTTACTGTACGTAATTGAGCAACACGATTATGTATAGTAATCTGCGACATCAAGCTGGTTACTGGACATAACCAGTTTCTGAAAGTCCTTTTGTGTGTTAATCCTGCCCTGCCACTGGGCATTGTGCACCAGAGGTATAGGAAACAGCTCGTGATGTATGTGTATGAGCAATGTCTGTGCAAAAAGAGTTCCAGGTTAGGACTCAAGACCAGCCAGGCACTGTGGTGCACGGTGTCACTCGAAAACTGGATATGGATGGATATGGATGTATATGGATTCCTCCAAGAGCTTGGTGCTGACTGCTAACCATGTTTTAGTGCTAAGTCACCAGTGTTATTCTCCTCATCTGCAGAACAGTTGGCTATGATACCAAAACTAATAATTCCGAGTTTTGGATAGATCTCTTAAGGCCATGCCACACCTGGTGGTAGGACCTTACCACTAATGTTATCGTAACATTACAATAAGGCCGCGTAGATTGAATGGTAATGGTTGCCACTGAAAAATACTCGATTTTATTTGGCAAACATTTTGGTTGTCCGCACCAAGGTTTTAGAGTCACCTACCACTGAACCGTCATTACTGCAAAGTGTCACAGTAACATCTCTCAGGTAATTTGGAATTCTTGCTCATAGAAACAAAATTCTTGAAATCTGGGATTCTTGATAGAAGACAACACTCATACAATCTTGATTTGACAGAAGGCTTGCAATTTGCAAAAGAGGATAAAAAAAACTCCTGCAATTTCTATTTCTTCTTCACCTACAAAACTCTTGCAATACATGGGAATCTTGATTATAAAGATTTCTTGCTCTGCAGCCACTTCTGCAAGAGGGAAACAATAAGAGATTCAAGAGAGGGGTTCAAGCAAAGAGAGAGAGAGAGAGGGGGGGGGGGGGGGGAATGAGTGAAGAGAGAGAATGGCAGAACTTAACACTAAGTTATTCCTTCGTTTTTGGAGGCCCTGTGTAACACCAAAGAAAAACTGTTAAATCTATCTTTTTTGAAGATTAACTTAACACTAGGCATTCAGCAAACATTGGGTGTTAACACCAATGCCATATCACTTGCCACATGTCACATAGGATTTGATGTTAGTTACCAACGCATATGTGGACTCATCATGTTTTTTACCACTCTAAACACCGGGTTACCACTACCACCTTTAGTTAGGAATTATTTAACACTGGACCTTGGTGATAGGTATGATATATATCACTCAGACCAAAAAGACATTTTATGATATTCTTGGAAAATTATCTCCTTCTCCTTGGTGGGAAAAACAACTTAAGGTGGATCTTCATGCCATGCACTCTGCCATGGCCAGGGTGAACCAGCATCCACATTGGTACCTTTACCTCTTTGAGTGAGGCCTCTTAGTGGGAAAATGATAGATTTGAACTCATAGACCCTGATGGGATATTTATAGTATTTAGAAATAATTTTAAATGGATTTTGGGGTTTTTACCAGGGTACCAACATGGGTGCTGGTTCGCCCGAGGCGTCTGCCACTACTCACACACTATTCCAAAGATTCTTTTGTGTAAGACCCACTACTCTAGAGGGTGCTCCATCCCACCCTGTGGACTCCCACAATTCCATCAGATTCTTATTTGTACTAAGTCATCTAGAAGACATATTCAATACATATAATTGTAAATGCATATTTGAAAACTTTGAGTTTAAGGGGGCAACAACCCTCCTCTTGAGGATGTGTCAAGAAAGAATAATGCATATTTGGATGGTGAAAATGGCATACAAACATGCACACAAGCGCAAGTCAAACTTGTGTGGAGAAGATAAAAGGAAAAGAAAAAGGCAGCAATCCTCCCAACAATTACTTCCATTTTAAATGCTTGATCTGAAAAATGGCAAAAAAGAAAAGACAGAATGATTAGTGTAAAGGTTACATAAACAAGTGGATTCATTATTAAGGTATGTCGGTGACCAACAACAGAACATGGGAAAACTATGGATAATTGTGGTTGGATTGTGTCCAAAGACATACTATGTCTTACTTTTGTTTTTCAAATTTTGCTTTTATGAAAGAAGATTGTTCAATAAATGTACAGATGCTCGATATTTTAACTATTTCAACCATTATTTGGTTGAGTTCAACACAAAAAGACACAAGCTTGATTCCCAGACTCTGCACCAGTGCGTGGATTGAATCGAGGTATAGAGGAAAAAATTGGTTGCCATTGTCTCTATTGCAAATTTGAATAAACTAAACTTCATTTTGTATAGGGGGGATACGTGGCTTCATGTCCACTAAAGTGGAAGGCACATTTTCTTATAGCAATCAATCTTTCATGCTTGCATTTTCATTTCAGAGGGTACATTTTTCCTTGGTGGATCTTAGTACACAAGACACATATTGTCTCCAAACTTGTAAGGTTCATAACATCTCAAAATCATAACTCAAATGAGACATACAAGTCTATTATCAGATACTCTTTTTGAGATTCTTCCAATGATATAACTTAAAGATTATCACTGGGGACATGATTTTGTTCTTCCAAAATCATATCTGAAAGATTTTCATAAGGGTCCAAGGATTCAAAACAAATATTCATTGTGGGAGATATAGGCCTTCTTTTTTTGAAATAATTCTCACAATTCGCCCCTATTTAAAACCTAGTTATCACATGTCACTTCCCTTCCCAAGTCCCAAATTTCCCTTTAGCTGTATTCCTACACTTGCATCAGCCTTGGCCATGAACCTAATGGTTTAAGTTCAGGCTATATCAAGTTTAAAGTATCAAAGTCCAAAGATGATTTCAAATATGTAATTTGACATCATGATTCATGCCTAAGTTAGACAGTCACCATCACATTATTTTTCATTATATCAATTGCCTCCATCTGCAAGTGTCCAGTAGATATATTAAAGAACCCATTCCATTTTGTTGGGTCCATATCCAACTTCAATTACAAGGATTTGAAAAATTGCAAGTTAAGTACCCTTTATCCAACCAACTCCCAATTCGAGAACATCATCTGGAGGAAAGAAATACTCCTACAAATCAACACCAGTGGTCCCTATTGTGAAATTGCCAATTGAAACTCTTAAGGATGTTTCTATTGCCATCTAAGGCGAGCCACCGCATGTCATAAAAAATTTAAAATATTATCAATTTCTTTTATTGTGAAAGTCTTTTCTCATTTCATTTTATTGAACAATAACTTATGTTCAACAATCTCTAGTGTTTTCTAGCACCCATAATCACTACAAAAGTACAGAAATTGTAACAATAAAAATGTAACTAACTACTCCATTCTGGGTAATGAGAATTCAAATTTGTGATATGGACTTACTAAAATGTCAACTCTACTACTAGAGTTCAAAGAAATCCTATTGATATTTATAAAAAAATTCTGATGTTGTATCATTGGCTAGTATCCCAAGAGGAATTTAGCATTAAATGGCAACATGTTTTAGAACCTGTCTAAATAATTGAAAAATCAGTTTAAAATGCTGCGAAACTAAAATCAGAGTCCAAATGTGGTGAATTTTTGGATAGCTGTAACAAATGTACAGCTATATCACATTTGGACTCTGATTTTAGTTACAGCTATCTCACACAACATAACCTGAAAGCGGAAAGGATCACAAGGATTCTTGCAACATGATTGAGTAATACTTACAGCAAGTGGGGAGTTTGGACTAGGTAACCTGCATGTTTGAGCTGGTTATTGACATAACCATCCCTCGTGAGAATCGATATGCTCTCTTGTCATCTGTGCAAAGAGCAATTATGAAATCTTCAGCCAAGCAGCAATGGGTTACAGAATCATGGGCCAACTAGAGCCCAGGTGGTATCTTGTGCTAACTAGTAGGTCATTGATGAAACAGAGGTTGAAGGTTGCAAGTTGTAACTCACAACCTGACACACCTTATTTGGGCCTTTATCTGTATTTTGATGTCACCACCTAGGCCAATCATATGGTTGGAGAATTTTAAGAGTCATTTCCTTTTGGAGACCCTCTTGAAGTGCACTCTACCTCAGGGAAGCGTACTGGTCCAAAGTCAGTGTTTGACACACTATCTGACTACTATACTTCGTTCAAAACATAGTGTATAGGCCATTTTACTCCTGTGAGTGGAGATGCTCTTAGTTACACTGCAATTTCAGAACCTGCATTGGGGGCTGACTTTGAAGATTCAAATAGCTCCAAGTTTGAAGACCTGTCCCATTAATTGAACTGTTCTGCAGTAGCTTGATTTTCAAGTTTTATTTGGTTGATTGACTGTGTACAGAGTGTAGAGAAACCATACCTTTCCAGAAATCCCTAACCTTAATTTCACAATCAGTCTATTTGTCAAAGTACATTTTCAAAGTGTGATGGTCAAGCTTTTGTAGGAAGTTCTCACATTTGTGTATGGTTTGTATGGAAGGTAATCTATGCCTTCAATTGTGAGGGGAAACTTTGCACTTTGCACCACCAATACCTTGGGTTTGGTGTTGGGAGCTGGCAGCTAGCAGAATATCTATTATCAGCCCAACAACTGCCAACAAGAGTGGACAACTGCAGATTGATATTTTGCAATCCTTGTTGTACATTTGGTTTCTTGCTTTGCAACAACTGTACACCAAGCACATCATTTTTTTGATGCCAAATATATGCTTGATTTTGCTTTAAGCACAAGCTTGAACTCATGGATGAAATCATCTCAAAGGTACAACAGATTCTTGTGATCATATGGACTCTAGGTTAACACTTCGCTGAATGATTGAGTTGGGACAAGTGACTTACAGGCATGAATGTGCTTTTGTGGAATTTATAGGTTAACACTTTGGTGGATGATTGAGTTGGGTTGAGTGACACACAGGCATGAATGTGCTTTTGTGGAATTTATAGGTTACCACTTTGACGGATCATTGAATTATGAGAGAAATGGAAATGCTAGCCAACTTTCAATCAAGTCTGATTGAGAGTGTGCATTGGAATATAGGGGTGGGCATTTTGCCTCTACCATGAATCATGCCAGAGGGATCCGCAGCATCCACTGTCACTAACCTTGCATGGCTCTTCACAAGACTTGAAAAGGGATAAAACTTGGAAAGAGTTCACCCAGGCATGTAATGGGTTCACTTTTGTCTTTAGAACAGGCTTACTACTTAGATGTCATTTGAGTTGGGTAATTATAAGTCAGGGTAACACCTGAGGAGTGCGGTGTTCCAAACATAAGAAATTGCCTGAGGCAGAGCCATGGTGGATGCCCCAATTTAGGGGCATTACCCAACGCAAAGCACCGGCAGAAATTTTTAAAACAAATTGTTTCCCTGGAAGAAATGATGTAGCACTAGTGGCTATCATCCCAAAAAGGATTAACCATTGATAGTGACAAGTCATTGCAAAACTCTCAAAACAGTAGAAAATCTGGCACAAAAACCTGATGACACAGTAGAAACCTGTCTAAATCTGGTGAACTCTTTTGGAGTATGATCAAATTTCCCTAAATTTGCAAGAATCGGAGAGAATATTTTCTTAAAAATACTTTTGGGTACAATTTTGCACCAGTTTACAGAAAACATAAACGTTGGCAAGTGTGCACTGTTATTACAATTATCAATATCGGTATTGAGTCTAGTATGGTAGAACAAAATAGCATGGTATGGTATTTGAGTGACATGTCTTTAATCCATGCATAATAGTCTAGGTGCTTGGAAGCCAAAACATGTCTCAACAACTGAGTTCAAGCAATAAAACCATTAACAAATCTATTAGCAACTAACAGCCCAACAACTTAAGCAAAAAACAAGGAAAACCTAGCAAGCATTTTTTTCTTACACATCTAGAGGAGTTACTATTTGTGTACTTTATGGTATGTAACATCAAATAATATAATATAGAAATATTTTATTAAAATTGAGAATATTTTAGGTGTATTTTAAATATATTATCATAAGTAATTCAATTCTAAGCACTTTATTGACGTTTAGGTACATTATAAAATTAACTTTTATCAATAAGTTGCACCCTCTATTTTTGGCATGTCAATTAGAAATTTTTTGGAAGAAACTTCCCTTGGTTACACATCCATTAACTCCTTAATTCATGAATGTACCTCTTTTCATTTTAAGGTGTTGGTTAGTAGGATTCACAAAATTCTTCCCAACATCAATTCCTTTTTTAGCCATGGTGCTTTTCCTAAGCCTTAAATGTTTGACTAAGGAATCAAACTTTGGCACAAACAATCTATTCTTCCCCTTGATGTAAAAGTTTACATTGTACCATTTTCATCTTCCCATTCTTTCCACAAATTGATGTAGTCCCATCCTCTGCACAAACTAAATCACAATAAGAAAATCTTGTAATACAATTATCCTATAAATTCATTCTATTAAGCTTCAACTTAAATTTTTGGGGGTTTTTGTTCTTTTTTTCTTGTGTGCAACAAATGCAAGTTTTTATGCAATTTGATACATTTCTAGTTGTGACTTCAAACAAGGACGTAGGAAAAGGTTTGGGAACATTTGGAGGTTCATATATGGTTGTAAGTTATTTAGAATGTGGAATGTTTTAAGACGCAATGTTGTCATTCATAGGAAAAAACTTTTGATTAACCACAATAGACATAAAAGCATAGAAGAAAAATTAGAATTTAAATTTCAAGATAGGTCAAAGGGGTGCCATAGCCAACAAGCACAAGTTGTATGCAATGGTTTTTCTTATTATTATTCTAACTTAACAAAACACCTAAATTTCAAAAGTTGATAAGATATTAAAAGAAACATGACATCTTTTACAAAAAATTGAACTAGGCAAAAAATTAATGAAGGATAGGTGGTGGAAAAACTTGTAGTTAGATTTTGAATATTCCTACCTCTCATGAATTACAAAATCTGAAAACAATAAAATAATAAAACAAAATGTTACAACATGCACAATTTCAATAGAAGATTAATGCAAGCACACATGTGATGACCCTAACTTGGGTGTGCAATCAACTTTCAAGATGGATAACAAAATGTGTTTTCCTACAATGAAGGAAAACACAATGTTTTCCTCGAGATTCATGGAAGATTCATGAGGTGAGATGTGGAGAAAAAAGAAGAAATTGCCAATGCATTCCCATATGAAGTGGAAGTGTGTGGGAATCGAAGGGAGGCATTCCCATGACTCCCAAGTTGAAATCCACTTTGGGTTCTGAGATGCCATGTATATTTGGATTAACATTTGGGGACCAAATTTTGTTCAAATTGGTTTTTTATGAACTATTGGAAAGGTCTTTGAATAATGGAAGATTAAAGTGGGGTTGCATTCCAAAAATAAAGATTTGAAACACAAGCTAAATGACCATTTGAAAGGTTGAAAATCAAACTATCAAAACAAGTCTTGACTATTTAATGATTTGATAAAGAGATCAAATCAATTTTGATTGAGGCAATTGATATGTTGTTGAGAATTGTATTTCAAGAGCTATATCTTCATCTTAAAAAGTTATCTAATATTAATTGAAATGAAAAAGCTATAAAACCCAAAATGGCCAAAATGGGGAGATTCATAATTTGATTCCCACTTAGGAATCAGAAGAAAAAAAATCATTTCAATATTCCCACGGAGTGTTACATTATATACACTATAGGGAAGAGAATGGCCATTGTGGTTTCAAATTACACTAATTGTTTTTTCTTCTTGGTTTGTGTAATATGACATGATCGAGAATTCAATTTCAAAATTCATCATAACGTTATCCTAGAGCTCTCACATGATTCTCTTGTTCCAATGCATGGAACTAGAGAACACAATCAAAGTGTTCAAATCTTCCATAATGCATTGTATTAGTAGGTTTTACTTTGATACCTTGTGATAAGCTTTTATGCAAGCCTTTGGGGCACACCAACATACTTAAAGGCCTAATTTGATCTTCCCATTTTAGTTCAAGCCCCTTGCACTACAATCCACAATAAGAAACCCAACAAACATGTTGACCAACTTCAACAATTTAAACCGAAGAAAGCTTGTATATGAAAGTGCCAATTGTCAAATTCATATTTCCATTTGAGATTCATTTTTGCAGCACAACTTGCAATAAAGACCCCATGAAAATGGCATCCAAGTTTAAACAAATGCAAAAAATGCAAGCACTAAACTATAACTTTGTTAAGGACACCTAGTGAACAAATACAACTTCAAAAGCAAAATACCAAGACAAACATTGGGAAAAGAGGAGATCAAGAATGCTCAAAAAATCATTACACAAGACACACTTCAAGTTTTCCATAAAAATCCTTTGAAGCAGTCAAAAATAATGGATTACCTGAAAATTAGGAAAATCCTCAAAACATCTCTAAAACTCATAGTAAATCCTATTTGAAAATCTTTAACTAAAATCAGCCCAATTAGTTAATTTTCTGGTTCTAAAAATACACTTTGAAAACCAATAATAAGTTTCAATAATAAAAAAATCGGTGAAAACATCCAGTAGAAAAAAAATCAGTAAAAAAAATCTAGTACCAATAAATCTGGTATTAAAGAATCAATAATTATTGTTCTAAAAAAATGATAATCTCAATGTTTTACTTACAATTTTGCTTCAAAACTAAATGAAAGTCTATTCTAACCTTTAACAAACTTACTAATATCAATCAAGTTACACTTTACAATTTGCAATTGGCCAAAAGATTTGTTTTCAAATACACTCCTAAACAATACTCCCCTTGATTCCCAAGAGTCTTCAAATATTCTCCTCCACTTTGAACTTTCATGGACCCATCTCATAATGAAAAATTTATCCTCCTAACATACTTAGCCACACTTTTGTCAAATGTGTACATGCAGCAATATGTGCTTCTGAACTTTTATTTTATTTTAGAAAAGGTGATCGAACAAGCTTACTAATAGGTTACAAAACAAGTGGTGGTGGAGAAAGCTTGCAATAAGTGGACACTTGAATTAGGGCCAAGAGTAAGCGGTGAAATGGCATCGAATAGTTGTGATTGGTATTTCAAATTGACATTTGACAACAAAAAGAAAAATCTAAAGGTCTCAATCCCTTTAAGGAGTTCAATGGCCTTTTTTTTGTGTCACCTAATTGCAAAATTTTGTCCCTAAACAAAAAGTTGCACTCAATACTAGGATTTGAGGTACAGATCTGGCCAATGTAGATAATAACATCTACCAACAATTGACTTAGGGGCTACACAAACTACCCTATTCACATATACCCTATGGGTACCACATATATGTATGTGTCTTGGATGGTTCTCAGCTGGTTAGACGACACAAAATATTTATTGTTTTTAAGTTCTTGTATTGTTTCTTAAGCAACATTTGATTAGAGGTTCAAGAAAATGGATGCATAGACACAAAGAGCAGAGGAGATGTGGTAAGGGGAAGAGATGGAGTGAGGCAGGTGCCCAGGGGTGCCCAAAGTCCTCCCCCGGCCCCCCGGGCCGGTTTGAAGATGTATGAACCATGAGAGATGAGGGAAACAGGCCCACCAAAGCGGGTCCTCATGAAAGAAAATTTGCATTGGGTAATGCGAGGTCTAATTATAGTGCAAACTTCAACCCATGCCTTCATGTGTAGGGTAAAGCCTTGGACCAGGGCTTTACTAAACTAAAGGACCCCCAAAGTGGGAGCCGAATGAATGTGTGCCCAATTTAAAGCCTTGATCTGTGGACTTTACACTACATAAAGCACTGGTCCAGGATAAAGACAGAGAGAGATCTTGTACCAAGGTGAGGATGAAGAAGCCGGAAGTCGCGGCACATTTGGAAATTTCTGATTGCCAAAATTACTCTGTGTGCTGCCGTCCTCAAGTAAAGAACTTTTGGGGCGCCAGTGTGTATTCATAAAATGAGGGGCGAGGGAATCGTAAAATATGCGCATTGCGGTTGCCTTTTCGGCTAGGGACGGCAACTTCGAGCCCCAAGTGGACAAAAAATGTCGACTCTACTTTGATGTGATTTTGAAAAAGCTGGGGACAACGGTACCCTTGTCATGTGATTGAGAGGCAGAATTGAGATTTTGTCGCAGAGCCGATTCTACTTCTGGAGGCTGGCTTCCGTTTGACTCTAGCGAACAGACCAGACCAGACCGTCCATGTCCTTGCCTCTTGTCCACTACAAAATTCCACCGTAGACGTCGCATGGCTCGGGTTCTCCAACAGCCTGTCCGTTCCCGCTGCACTTTTGGCATTGGCAGATCCCTGGCACATTTGTCTTTTTTCACAATCCAGTGGGTTTGTCCAATCTTTAAATAAGACAGAAATCCAAAAAGATCTCATCATTGACTAACATAACCTGTACAAATTCTCTCCCCGAGCGGCGCCTCAACAGGAACTCCGCGACCAAACTTATTGGTCCGTTTCAAAAATTGTCCCACCCATTTTGCACCAGTGGGAGAGTTAATGAGTAAGGGTCCCCCACCCTCCAAGCGAGGTTTTAACCAACGTAAAAGCACCAGCAGAACAAATAAATTTAACCCATTCTTCCCATGAGATCCAGAAGATACCCATCAGGTATCAAGGAAAGAAAGTGACAAAAACGAAATGCCCACTGGAGTGGCCATTCCGCTTTTCAAAATAGCCTGGCCTCTGCTAAGCAAAAGTTCTGCTATGTAATGTGCCGTCCATATACACTAGACTCTAGCACCCATCAATGCAGCATGCAGTGGAAACCCATTATCACACAATGCCAACTTGGTAACCTATGTAGTATACCCTCCCCTTACACAACCTACACTACCTAGGTAAATACTATGTAAGTGGGTAAATATCACAGGTATGTAGTAGAGAATTGAGGAGGTTCCTAAGTAGGTAAGTAGGCACTTGGTGGCTACTAAGTAGGTATATGGTGGCTATTTAGTAGGTAGATGCATGTGGATGGTTAATATTTATAATTTATATAATGACAGGGACACAATGGAAAAGTGTTTTCCTGTGTTGACACCATCCATCCTTAGCGGTGGTTGGTCATTCACTGTGGCCATGTATTTGGAGAGGGGTGAATGGAGCTGATGATAAATCACTTCTTGTTCATCAACGCCCATCAGAGTGGTAGTCTGGTTGTGTTCTTTGAATTCTTAGACCATCTCCAGTGGTGCTCAGTCTGTGACGCTGCAAAAATATTTTTGACATCCATGTCTACTTACTTTTTTGCAACTCCACTCTTAAAACGGAAATTGGGACAGCATATAGATGTAGGACGCAAGTTGGTACTCGGGACCAATGCTGGGTCACCCTGGGCCACCCAAGGCCTCAAATCCAAGTGGAAATGGGCCAAGTACAATGAGCCATACAAGTAGAAATTAGAATTTTCCCAGGAGTACCTATTTTGTCCCCTCTCTCATCACTCTCTCATCACTCTCTGTTGACTAATTAGAGTATGTTCATTAATCAGATAGTGGAATTTCCATGGAGACGACAAGAATGTGCAAAAGTGGTTCGAACTTAGAAAGGCCCACACCATAGTTGCACCTAACTCATCATTGGGCAACCCACAATATGGTTCTAAAGTATTGTGTGAAAGCTGTCCTCGCAGCTTCGCATTCAAGGCTGTTCTAATTTTCACATTGAGCCCTTGAGCCCCTGATATCTAAGGAATGAGGACGGCCCCCAAAAACCCAAAATTTTGGATTCATCTCAACTTTGATTACTATTTTGCATTATGATGGAATGTGGTGCATACAGGCTATTTGTGCCAGGTGACATGCCTTAGAGGAGGAATTTGGGCGAGTAGGTAACCATATTGATTAGTGAATGTGTACCAGGTTACTAGCTACTAAGTACTGATTGCACATCATGAGGATCAATATCAGTCACCGTGGTCCCACATTCCTTTTATGTGGAAACTCACAACTGACCCATTCACATGAATTGCAGAGGCGTAGATTGCATTGGAAACTTCCCCAATTTATAGAGCTATGGTGGCTATGATGAAACTTGTGAAAATAGTGGGTTGGCAACTTGGCAGTATGGAAGTTTGGTAGCATGTGCTGGACTCCTCGAGGAACTGCTAATTATGCACAAAACAAGTCATAGTGTTCTGAGCAACAATTTAAAAGAAAGCATATCTTAAGTCCATAACATCCAGATGGCATACCATGGGTGGTGAGTATGTACTATAGTGGTTGGAACTAGTGTTGTACTGGTATATTGATGAAAAACTGGTACAATAACTGACATCCATACCGATATGAAATATCTACTACCAGACCAGTCTTTGTATCAGCTAGCATCAGTACCTAGTGCATACGCATATTGGCATAGTCTTGGTCTACGAAATTCTCTACATGCCCTACCAGTTTGGTAGATTATCAAAAATTGGTACCCAATAATAACATGGCCATTTTGTGAAGAAAATTGTAAGTATGAATGTCATAGGGTAGATAGCTGGTGACCAAACATATAAGGACTCAGTGAAGAAGTGTGTGCTGGATGTTGATTTTTTGGGGTTGGGGTCTGAACAGAAGTTGTGCCCCATTTCTCAGCACACTCATAGATGTTTAGATCGTGTGATTTGGTCAAGGAATGACCAAGATATGCTCCCCCAAATGAAGGGGTCCACTTGCTGGAAAAAATCTAGAACAAACACTTGTCATCCTATAACCAAACATGTTTCACCTTATGAAAGAGGTGTCAACAATTGAAACATGGACAAATTTTGACCCTTGATTGAATGGGATGGGAATGAAATTTGTTGGATACATTATGTAAAAAGGTTCATCAAACATCTACTACCAATATCAACGCTCACAAAAAAGTGAAAAAAATTATGGTCATACAAAACCTTACATTTTCTAACCCTAAATTTTTACACGACACTATAACTACTCTAGGTTTTGGCTATTAACGTTCTTTGGTTTAAAGTTTGGACTTTGGATGGTTGAACTTTGGAGTTGTTGGTTGTAGTTAGGCATTAATGCCAAGGACTTGTTGATCATCATCACTTCCATGAGTGTTCATTTGGGTTTTGTTTTCAATCCTCATTTGTCATAACCCTAGCCTTGGGCTCGCAACCAAAGAAAGGGTTTGCAAAGGTGCGAGCCATGAACGAAGCTCAGGAATCACATTTCATGTTCCCAGGAATGTAGAGAGTGTGAGGGAATAAACTTTCACACTCCCAAATGAGCTCCTAAATTTTCAAATAGTGACATCAGGGGTCTAAATTCATTGGATTGAAGAGTTCCCTATATCATTGGAAAGATCTTGGAATGTAAATGTTGTAAATGGGCTTGCATGACTCATTTGGGTACCTAAAACACAAGTTATGGCCAAAAGAAGAGCAAAGAGTCAAATTGTTAATTTGACTCTCAACCATTAAAAGTCACAAATTACCATAATTTCCTTGTGTTTAGGTGAAATGGCACATACCGTTGAAAAGCTCTTGACAAAGGCTATAGCTTTGCTTTAAATCTCACTTCAATCGAAAGTCTACACACAAAGTTATGCGCCTCCAAAGTTGCAAAAGTCCCAATTTCGAGGAATGGGAGTCCCGAGACAAAATGACATTTGGGTGTTGGCCTTATAGCCAGGCACAAAAAATATTATAAAGGGGAAGGTGGTGGTTTCCCCCAAGTGTAGGCCATGGTGAGTCCTATGAGTTTGTTTTTGCCCATGGTTCATCTATGCACCAAAAATGACGCACCCCCAAGTTC
>Ga0209208_10005141_pt1 | contig 18299 bp, 11 predicted proteins | sample S1TSphfallax_3_FD_187694 | JGI IMG/M metagenome (GOLD analysis project Ga0209208, IMG submission 187694) | Host-associated microbial communities from peat moss isolated from Minnesota, USA - S1T2_Fd - Sphagnum fallax MG (SPAdes) (version 2) | ecosystem: Host-associated > Plants > Peat moss >... | reverse complement strand
GACTTCGAGTTCATCTTTAAGCTCTCATTTGACTTGGGTGTTAAGTGTTTTCAACTCAATTCTGAAAAAGGCCAGATGGCTTCTGCTTAACCAAATGTGTCTTGGGATGTGCAAGTATTTTGGGAGTTGGTGTTCAGATGTGTATACTCGAAGCTCAGGAGTGTAGTAAGAATGTGAGGAATGTAGTGAAAGGGTAAAGAAAGAGTGCACTTCAGCTGGTATCAAGAGTGGGTAGTGAGCAAGTGAGGCTAAATTTCTTGCTGCCCTGCCCAGTGAAGTGATGTATGCTCTTGGGGACATAAGTGCCAAAGGGGAGGCAACAGATAGACAGAACTTGGAAGGATGGAAAGAAGGAAGGAAGAAAGGAAGGAAGGAAGGGATTTTGTGGGAGAAATCTATTCTCATACAAAATAGCTAATAAAACTGGGAGACTAAAAACAAAAAAAACAAAGAACCCCAGTTGCTGCAGCAGACATGAGACAATGAGTGAAGTTAGTCAGTTAGAGGAGGGATTGAAGTTTGGAGGAAGAGGAGGAGGAGGAGGAGGAGGAGGAAGATGAGATGGTTGTTTTTGGTTTGGTGTTTTGTTTTTTTCCAGGATTGGAACCAAGTTTATGACATGTTACATGTATTTCTGGAAGGAAGGAATGAAGGAATCCTGCTGCCTTCATCCATCTGCCAGCTGCATTTCTAATAATTGCAAAGCTGTAGCTGTAGCTGTAGCTGCTGCTGCTGCCATGCAAACCAGTTAGAGTGGTCACACACCCACAGTAATTGTAATACTAGTTGTTGTTGTTGTTGTTGTTGTTGTGCACAAAAAATACTAGTCACCAATTCCAGATTCATGTTTCTGCTGTTGCATTTTGCAGGATTCAGAAAACCAAAGGTTTTTAAAAGATTCTTCTTGTTTTCATTCTTGGATTTCTCTTTGTTGCTCTTTGTTGCTCTGCTCTCTCTCTCTCTCTACAAGCAAAACTTTGCACAAATCCCTCTACTGCTGGATCTAGAAGCAATCTCAACGAGAATCCAAGCTCTTTGGTGGCTGCAGGATTTTACAGCAATAGCAATCAGCACAGCAGCGTGAATCCACGCTCTTGGGTCGTAGGAGAACAAAGATCGGTGGATCTGGGACAAGAAGAGTTTTGGGTTTGAATCTTATGGGTAGATTCGATTCTCCTCCGCAAGGACAAGCTGGAGGAATCCAGCTTGGGTCATGGGGATCACCAGCATCGTCCTCCTACTCCAAGGTGGAGTCAAGCGCTCACTCCGAGTTCGACATGCCCCTTAACTTCAGGGCGCAGAGGAAAGCTGGCAAATGCCGTTCAGTAGCTGTCTGTGTTGTGTTGTTACTTGTAGCAGGTGCGATTGTTTTGGGTGTATTGCGAGCAGGACGGCCGAGGCACGATGATTCCACGGACGAGGATCAAGAGTTGACGGATCAAAGCTCGATAGACAACCAGAGTGATCCTGCTCTGGCAGCTAGCTCTCCGGCACCGAGCGAGACAGATGCGCCAAGTGAGGAGGAGCAGCAGGAGCAGCAGCCATACGACCCAAGTCAAGAAGAGCTGCCGAGTGATGAGGAGGAGTTTGAACCAAGCACGGCAGCAGAAGATGCGACAAGAGATGAGGCCTATGCACCAAGCGCAGCTCCAGATGCACCAACAGAGCCAGAACTACACGCGTATGGCCCAGCAGCAGCAGTGGCTGCTTTGTCTCTGGAGGATTTTTGTGATGTAACTGCGTAAGTGCTTGATCTTGCTGCTGTTGCTGTGTGACATTCCCACAACTCACTGGATCTAGCACCCATTGCACAACTCACTAGATCTAGCACCAACCCATCTCATGAATCTGCTAACAACTGTGGGATCCTAAACCTAAATATCTCTCTCTCTCTCTCCCCGAAACCTTTTGTCTTTCTCAGATCTCTGTGTCTCTTGTTGGTGGAATCATGTTCTGTGCAGGTACCCTGACACCTGCTACAAGACATTTGCAGCGATTCCGGACGCAGAGAAAGGCGACCTTCAGCAATGGACGATCCTTGCCATAAATGCGTCAGCACAAGCGGTGAACGAGTCGCTCACCTTGGCCTTGCAGATGCAATCACGGCAGGATGGTAACATGGCTCTGGAACAATGCATTGATCTGGAAAGAGACTCCCTGGATCGTCTCAATGCCACCATGTTCTTGGTGGCGGAAATGAATCTCCGCTCTCCTGAGAAGACTGATGCCCTCACCTATATGAGCGCGGTAATTGCTGTAACACATTGTTCAATTCTTTGGAATCTAGTGCAAAATTCTTTTTAAGATCTATGGATTTTGTCCCTCTTGCAACTCTTCTCGCACTGATGATGATGCCTCTTGCTCACACAGGTCATGACAAATGAAGACACTTGCCAAGATGGAATCAATGAGGTGGGAGGCTGGCAAGGGAGTGACAAGCTCACAGGAGCTATCCATCATCAAATTGCGGAGCTACTGGACATTTCACTCTCTTTTACCAACTCCCTGGCAACATCTGAGCTTGATGCTGATCACCATCGCCGTCTACTCCAAATTTTGTAGGACAGCAAGCTGATTGAGTTCAAGAGATTGCACTTGCTGTCACAGTAGCTGGAAGGAGATCCAGAATCTTACCATCCCTGATTTGGTATGAACAGCACGACCACCACCAGCAGGATGTCCACGGACCAGATCAGCAGCTTAAGCAGATTAGATATCAGTCCATAGCAATTGAAATGCTCCCAGCATTCTTCAGTAGCAGCAATCAAAATGCTTCCAACATTCAGTAGCAGTGATCACAATGCTTTCAAAATGCTTCCAACATTCTAAGATGTCTCAGATCGAGCAAGTCTCATCACCGCTATAACCATTCTTGTGGGTGGTGAATCAGCACCTCCCTCAAGAACCTTTCAAGCAACGTTCTCAACATGTGAGTACAGCAGTACCCAATTGTTTCTACCAAATTCTTTGACCAATAAATTTATTGCAACCCTCACCAAAAGAGATTGATTTCATTGCAGAATGATTCTTCTGTGGACAATTCCTTCTTTGTGTTAAACTTTTCTTCTTCTTCTTCCTCTACCTTTTTCAGAAAATTTCAGCAGTGCCAGCAGCAGGAAGCTTGTATCTGAAGTGACAAGAAATTTAGAGCTCTCTGCTAGTGCGACTTACATATAGTGTGTCTGGGATGAGGAAAGGCACTACATTTGTGATATTGCTACAACCACACAAGAAGGGTCAGGAAATTTATTTCTCAGGGGGAAAAAAAGAAGTGCACAGTGATGAAGAACAACAATAACAAGAGAGTAATAGATCTGTCTGTCATGAAGCATGATGTTGCATCAATGTGCAACACCATCACTGCCAACACTTCTTCCTAGTTGATTTGTGCACTTTCCAGCAACAACCAGATAATTTATTCTGCTATGGACTCAGCTATTCTCCTTCCTTTGATCATAAAGACACAATGATTAGCTAGAATGACAACTGGATGAAGACAATCCTCAGGGAATATGCAATGATGATTAAACTCGATGGGTCTTCCATCAATTCTGCAAAGATCTAAAATCAATGCATGATGAACCCACTGTGCTGCACTCCATCACACATGACTAGATGTCCACAATCACAGCTCCAGCACAATCTGAGGGATAATGCAAGCAGCAGGAAAAACCCTTAGAACTATCTATTGGATTGCAGAAGCTAGTTACAAAACTGGTATCATATATGAAATTCAAGGAAGAAGAATCCAAGTTGTTGTAAGTTGTGACAACAGAATGCAAATGATTCACGATCCCATGCAGTGAGAGGGAGACACACACACACATTCACAGAAGCAGCAATGGATTTCTGCAAGGATTTCTTCGCAGCTTCTTGATCAACCCTCTTCTTCGACAACCTTTTTTCCCGCGTGATTTGCGGGCCACGTAAACGCTCTTCCTTTACGTAGCGGCATCTTGCCAGATGCCCAGTTCCCTCATTCCCACTTGTCTGCCTCCTGCACTACTGATCCCCTCTCTTCTCGGTCTAGCCTCTATCTCTCTCTCTCTCTCTCTCTCTCTCTCTCCAACCCATAGCCTTCATCTCCTAGCAATCGTCAGAAACAGCAGCAAACGGGAACAGAAGCTTGGGGAGTGAAGAAGAGTCGTTGCAGAAACATTTGGGTTTTCTAGGGTTTGGCGGTCTTGGAAGGGATACCTAGTTGTGAGCAGTGTCGGAGGTGCTGCTCTTGTGTTTTGTCGCCGGTTTTGTCTCTGCTACGATTTGGGTTTGGTGTGTGTGCATGTGAAGTTTTGCAAGGCTGATTGCGAGGAGAGTAGTTTCAACGAGCGAGCGAGCCAGCGATTTGATTGCAGAGAAGAAAGACAGTGGGGTTTTTTGGTCTCGTTCGATGGCGTTGGAGTGGGCAGCTTTGGGTGCAGTGACAGCGGCAGAGGCGATCATTCTCATTCTCCTCACTCTTCCAGGAACACAAGGTTTACGAAAGGGATTGATCGCCGTTGCGAGAACCAGTCTACAGCCGCTACTGGCCGTCGTTCCGTTTGCGCTTTTCTTGCTGCTGGAGATCTACTGGAAGTACGAACACCTGCCGGAGTGCAAAGGTCCGACTTGTAGCGTGGCGGAACAAGATCGTCACTCCAAATCCGTCTTCAAGAGCCAGCGCAATGGGATTCTGGTCCTGGGTGCTCTCCTCCTCTACTGGGTACTGTATCGTGTTACTGCGATGCTGGTGTCCTTGGAACGCGTCAGCAACCAGCTCAAGAATCTCAAACCCTCCGAGTAAAAAGTTTTCGTGTACATGAAGTTTTCTTCTTCTTCTGCTGCTGTTGCTCCTCTTTTCCAGTTACACTCTAGCTGCTTTGATAGGTGCCTCTTCAAGCTTTTTTTTGACAAGCGATGGGTGTTCGCTCGCTCGCTCTTTTGATGAACCCTAATATTACAAGCTCGTGTGATTCTTGTGCACATGTTGTCAATCTGTATCCAAGAAGGAATATCACTCTGTGTGCATGTGTGTATATGTGTGTGTGTATGTCTCTCTCTCTCTCGTTCTCAGACTTTGGGTTTGCCTGCCAGACAATTTTCTTTCATGTTTTTGCTAGATGATTCTTTCATGAGTTTTGCTGCTGTCCTTCTCAATCTGATAAGGAACATTTCTCTCTCTCAGAATTCAGGTTTGCTTTGGGTTTGCCTGCTGGATGAAATTCTTTTCATGTTTTTCCCAGATGATTCTTTCGTGGTTTTTCCTGCTTTCTTTCTCAATCTGAGAAGGAACATCACTGTCTCTCTCTCTCAGAGATACTTAGGGTTTGTTCAGGTTTGCCTTCAACACAAGATTCTTTTCAGGTTTTTGCCAGATGATTCTTTCATGGTTTCTGCTGCTTGTCTTTTCTCAAGTATGATGTTTTTGAGCATGTGGCACCCTCGGGCAAGTTCTGCCCTGAAGCTCAAAGGTAGCTATATTCATGATCATGAATTGTTTGTAAGTTCATTTGCAATGATGGCTGTTTTAGGGTGAGAAGGTTTTTGATTTCATGTTGTGCAAACCAGGACATTCTTGCTGAATTTATTGCAGCAGCAAACATTCTCTCCCAACTTTGGTACCTCAAGAGGTGCTGGGTCCCAACTTTTGCACCGAAAGCACTCCAAAGTTTTGTTGTGAACATTGAGAGCATCATTTGCATATACAAAAGAGATCTGGATATAGTTGTTCAAGTCAGTTCAGATTTTTACATCTTGTCTGCTGATGAAGCTTGAACATGGCAAAATGGAATCCTTCTCTCTCAAGAATCCTTGTTCTCAAGAATCAGTGACCCAAGAATTGGCAATTTGACGATGACTACAGGTAAAGTTTCCGAAACTCTTTGTGAAGTTTTTGTCTTTGGATATCTCATTATACCTGCGAGAGGAGATGATGGGGATTGTTTTGCTGTTCAATCAACATTCTACAATTGATGTTGGTTTTTTTTTTAATATTATTTTTCTTTCTTCTATCTGTTTGCAAAGCTTGTGTGCGAGATGTACTGCATACCCAAGAACTTGAATTCTCTCCTAGTTGAATCCATTACTCTCTTTTTTGTTGATTTTTTTGGGTCCTTTGGAAATGCATCTGACTGTTTCAACTGGCATTCTAAACAGAAACCTGTAAAAAAACAAAGACGGCTTAGCACCAGGGTGTTTTTTTTTTCAATTTTGTGGGTTCGTGGACTGGTGATCATCCACAAGAGGACTTAGTCAAATTTGGAATTTTGGGAACCCTGCAATATTTTGGTGACATGCTAGAACTCTTGTTACATATTATGTGAGAATTGTACCTATGACACCCCAACACCTAATGTTGTACAAAACTCAATCTTTGACCTTTTCTACATGCTTAAAACAGCCATTATTCTCACAAGGGAAGTGATTGCAGATGTGATTGATAACTCGTTCACTCGCGAATGAATTTAATGCAAACTTGCAAAACACACTTTGTGGAGTTCTTGATACCATTCTAGTATTGTTGAAAATGCACAAACCTTTCCTTTTCCTTTCCTCTTGTGTCCCTCTGTGCCTGCATACCTAGTAGTACACCCAAGTACACGAGTGCAAACTATTCCAAAATTCCTAATGACTTAAGCTACAGAAACCCAAGATAAAATTGTGGGAAACAAGGTCTCAAAAACCTCCTAAAAGGTTTACACTCTCCTCGTACGGTTATTTGATTTTTGCATGTTCAAGTCCAAGCCTTTGGGTTTTCATATTAGATTTACAAAAACTTCATAGAAGGGTTCTAATATTCAAATTGTAACTTAATTTTGAAATAACAATTTTCATCTTGAAAGCTTCATATTGCAAGCACTAGCCTATCTTCTTCACATTGAAACAAGTTAAGGGACTAACTACTAGTTGGGCTGCTTGCATGAATTCGATAATCATCATGAGTTTGATCATGGAGCTGCTGTTCATGACATATGCATCGTGGGGTCTTTGGTTTTTATCATGCCATGGTGATCAAAGGACCGTGAGGTTTCATGATGTCAAATGGGTGAACATATGTGGGAGGTTATGTCTAGTAGTACATGTCAAGAATTGTTACAAATGAAAGGTATAGCTACCATGTTGATTTATGACACACGTTCTAGTAAGGTACTATAGCATTAGGGTTTTTTTATGTCATTTTTAAGAAAAAAGTGCCTTCGTAGATACGATGTGTCCTCAATGCATTGCACAAACATCATGCTATGCCTTTTTGCTAAAATAGAAACAAAATTAACTTGGATTATGGATGATATTGGGAATGTTGTCTATTGGTTGGACATTGTGGATTGTAGAAGCACTTGGGTTGTTGGTCTTGATCATATGCAAAACCAAAACAATCTTCTATAGACTATTTTGTTATGCAACATTAGTTGGGATGTTTGTGATTTTCATGGGTGTGGGACAATGAATAGATAGTTCAAAATCAAATGATATGAAAAGATTATTTTAAGTATGCATGAATCAACATGCTTTGCATAGATCTTCAAGCAGAGGATTGTTGGAGTGTTGAGGAAGATTTGACCATTTTAGCAAAGGAGAGTGCCTAGAGGAAATGGCACCCAACAAAAAAAGACACCAAATCCAAAAGGGAAAGAAGTTAGAGGGAAAAAAACAAAACAAAAAATACAACAGTATAACACAAAATTAGATGAACAGAAACAAAAAAATTGTCCACCCTCCCTTGCAAAGGAAAAAGAACTTTGAGGGGAGAGAGAGCGAGAGGAAAACAAACAATCGAGTAATCCACCCATTCGAAAGGAGAGCGTGCTTGGAGGTTCATTGAAGGTTGTTCTGGTTTTAGACTATGTTTTTACAGTATGTCATAAAGAATGGGCAATTGTTTTCCTTTGTATTTGGAAGTCCCTTGGCAGCCAGAAGATTTGCCAAGCATCTTACATAGCAGAAGAATTCTTACAATGTGTAAGGTTTGTGTGAAGATTTTCTTGTGTGTTGTAATGGCTACTGGAATTGACGCCATCAAAGAAAACCCAACAAAAAACACCAAAATTTTAATGCTCTTTTTACTTGTGTGTTTTAAGCTTGGATTCTTGCATTACAACTCTGATCTTGAACCCATATTTGATGGAACCTGACCCTGACAACCCTGTACACACAACAAACCATATGAGAACAGATCATGAAGCTATATATACTTTGTACCAGGATGAAGCAATTGCAACTCATGAATTCTTGGAGGCATTGTTCGTCATTGGGTTCAAAAGGTACACCACCATATATCACCCTCACTGGACATTGTAAAGGAACTGGACTCAACCCACAACCCTGTCTCTCATTTCAGACCATTGATTAGTACTGAGACTCCACCAGCATGGAAACACAACTAGATAACAAAGATGGAAAATTGCAGGGACAAAACAGAGACAAAACCTTGCGACTGCAACTGGAGATTCAAGTGCAATGATGTTAAAATTGCTCCATGTATCAATTACATGTTGAGCAATTGCTTTGCCCTCAAGGGTTTCAAGACCTGCCCATTGAACTGTGATTCAAAAGGTACTTAAGGATTGTTTGTTAAGATATAATAGGGTAAGAACCGAGATTCTGCCATAGTTTCTGCTCTTGGATTATTGGATTTGTTCCCAACACACATTTTTACAAATAGAGAGCATCATGCAATCCACCAAAACTGAGGCAGATAAATTCCATTTTCCAGGCATTCAATCTTCATAACAAACATCAGGACTTTCTCTCGCAGTTTCATTGTCACACCTTACACATCAAAAGCTGCCCAGATTGGCCATCCAGTCTTAAGCAGAAATGAATGTTGGTTACATTGAAGATAAGATATCTGCTTCAGTGATGGGTATACAGTGTGACTACCATCTGGCATTGACAAGAGTTAAGAGAAGGAATGAAACACAATCTCTCCTGGAAATGCAACACAATTTCTCATCAATTCCAAACCTTTTAAGCTTTACTGTTAAGCCTCCAATGCTGCTGCTGCTGCTCCTCCTCCTCCTGCTGCTGCTGAAGGTTCAATGCTCTTCCAGCCTTGCATCTGCAAAATCCAAGCAACAACAAAAGCTAGAAATCATCAACCTACAAAACTAATGAAATTCTCAAACAAACCCACAAAATTACATACATTTTCAAGTATATCCTTACTGAGAAATGGGTAGCTGCAATGCAATTTTCTGGTTTAGGATTTTAGCCTACTAAAACCCTAAACCTTAAACCTGAGTTAAATGGGTTTAAAACAATGCAAGGCATTCATTTCAGAAAACGAAATGGGGGTGTTCCATTTTTGGAAATGCCACGACCCTAACATGGGGTTTCCACATACACGAAAAAACATGGGTGGTTTTCACTAGAGTATCCTGAGGATGTCTTGCAAATCTGAAAAAAGCCAGCGATCTCTTCGAAACGTGTAACGCCTACAGAGGCAAGGCAGTAAAATTTATTGTGAAAAAGTCAAAATGTGCCGGTCTAGCTCAGGAAATTAGTTTTTTCTGCACCAAATTCGTGCAGCTTGCCGTGGCTAGTAACAGGCTCAACACAGTTGCACACCTCCCAAAAAGAGTGTAATAAATTGCACCTGACTGCCGCTCAGTATCTTTGATTGATCGATCACAATGATTGGTCCAGCTGGTTTGCTATTAGTAGTCCCCCACGTATATGCAGTTCCAGTTTCACTTTTATTGCTGGGGTTGCCAAAAGAAAACACAGCTGAACTTAGACATTTAATTTTACTATCCAGAGTTACATACTGAGCACACCGTTGGGAGATGCTCTTAGAAGACTAGGGCTTTATGGAGATTCAGTACTCCCTCTGCTCCCACCTTGGGGTACCTTTGTGTACAGTGTTCCCCCCACTTGTCAATCCACATTACAAGTGGAATTGGCAGTACCAATAGTGGAACCCAGTACAGAGCCACCTGTCCCAAATGGGGAAAACCCTAAAAAAAGTACACAGAAATAAGACAAACCAAAATGGGCTACAAGTAAGTACAAACCATATGGAGAGCCCTAACTATAATTCCATGTGGCAAAGAAACATAACTTACCCCCCAAACCTTAGGGTGGTCTACAACACCTATATGGGGCCCAATGTATTATCATTCCAAGTGGCAAGAAACATAACTTAGCCCCCCAAACCTTAGGGTGGTGCTCTATAGGTTGAAAAAGAGTAACATAGTCCAACAAACATTATTAATTGTCAGAACCAACCATGTTCCTTTTGTAAACTTGTAATGTAATGTAATGGGCTTTGTACCTTGTAACTTGTAAATGGGCTTTGTACCTTGCAACTTGTAAATGGGCTTCTTCTACCTGCCCAATTCATGGTACATATACTCATTGAAAAAGCACATTAATTAACTAGCTTTCTTGTAGTAGTGAGCTTCACACTGCATTTGCAAGCAACCTTTGGATAGCTTCCTTTGTGCATCATGTTGGGTTTGTGTAATAAAAAATGATAGATAAAATAGTTCACCCTAGCTTGGTACAATTTTGTGGGGGCACATTGATGAGTCTTTACTTTCCCTTTCCACAAAAAAAATTTCTTTTTTGTGGGGAAATATTTTTTTTTTTAATTTATATTTTGTTGAAAAAATTTCAACATTTTTACAAATAATATAATTTAATTGTCGAAACTGCCAAAGTATTATTATTCCCCTATTTTTGTGGGATTATTCATGTAAGGTAATGATGCCATGGCAGGAGTTGGGGGGTGTGGCATTACCCATGAGGCCGTTTAACCCTATGGACTGAGGATGGAACCTTAGGTCTAGGGTTTAATGTTGGATGGATGGATGGATGGATGGATGATATATGGAAAGGAAGCACCTTTTTTTCTTGTATTCCTATCCAATAGCTAACCATGGTTATTGTAACTATGTGTTAACCATCCACATGCATCTATCTACCTACTAGCCACCAAGTGCCTTAGCTACGTACCTAGTATAGTAACCACTTATATTCTCTACATACTTATCTATGATAAGTAAGACGCACTTACCTCGGTAGGTTATCTAGGAAGTGTGAAGGGGGAAGTAAGAGGGTTTACAAGATAGGTTATTAAGGTAGCTTTATGGTGCATGGAGATGATTAACACATGGCTAACCAATAATCATCATCATGGTTAACTTTGGGACAAGAATACAATGAAAAATTGTTTCTTGCTCACACAACACCATCCATCTTACATGGTATCCTGGTGGGTGCTAGTTCACTTTGGTTTGTCATATGAGCCATTAACTACCATAGTATCGAGACCAATTCAATATTAACTAAATTTTTGGTGAAATTTTAGAATTTTTTCATAAATACTTAATATGTGTGGAAGTTCCATATAGTATGTGATTAAAAGACTTCCATATATTGTACCTTACACATAGATCCCACAACACCACACTTTAGCATATAAAAAGTCATCATGGTAAACATTTGTCTAAGAACTTGCTAAGAAATGAGTTATGATAATTAATTTGTGCCTCCAAAAGGCACAAATATTGGTTGAAATTAGAGCAAAGTTGTACCCAAAAAAATTCCAAGTATTAGGCAAATTTCCAATTTGTTAAGTACTTGAAAGACCCAACATCTAACATTTCCCATCATATTTCTTTCACACCATCAACTCCATTACTAACCCATCTTTCTTCACACTATGTGTGTGTGAGAGAGTGGGGGAGGGGCTCGGAGATCACAAGTTCTTGCCTTGTGAACAAGGTCCACACTTGGTACCACCATCCATGAACAACAAGGTTGAGAACGGCCAAGAACTTGTGAGACTCCCCAACACAATGGATCCCTTATTACAAGAAGACCCAATCATGATTCGGAAACACAACCAAGTACAAGCTAACTTGTGAAATATAAGACTTGAAATCTACACCCTCCTCCCCCCCCTTTTTTTTTCCGTCAAACCTCAAGGTTTTTAATGTAGTTGATGATTGGGCAACTTCAAACACACTGTACTTGACTTGAGTCAAAGGAAGCCATCTAACCACAAGAGCTTTCAATCACATATGGAGTACTTATCGGAGTTATGATGGTGGTCTAAAAGTTGCACTCAAAAGTTGTACCAAATAAAAATTGCTAACATTGAGAAATGGAGGGTAGGGGAAGGGGGGAGAAGAAGGGGCACCAACAATATGACTACAAACTTGTCTCTTCTTGTTGGGGTTGGTTGTTGTTGTGGATTGTGATCCATTGTTGTCCTTATTGGGAAAGGAATGTGTGGTGAGAAGAGGTTGCTCAATCACCAAAATGATAGTCACGGAATTCGTGCAGATGGGTTTCATAAGTAACTTGGGGGTGAAGAATGACTTATGTATAGAGAGGAGGAAATAGATTCACAACACAATCAACCGTGATAATCTTCAAATAAGAAGGGTTTTCCATCTTCCTTTTTGTGCCCTTTTTTATTGGGGAGGGGGCGAAGAAAATGTTAACATTCACAAATGTTCAAGAATTGTTTACTTAGGTAGATCGTAACTTTTGTAGTGGCCTGAGGCAAGCAACCCAATGTACCACAAATTGGTTCAAGTGTTGTTTGCATTGGAACACAAAAAATGGTCATATGTCAAAACAAGATACTAAACTGGTTTCCAGTTTCATGAAACAAAACACCCAATTTCACTCATTTTTTGGCTGCACTCAAATTGAGGATGAAACAAAGGATGATAAGCTCAAACTAGGACCCAAAGACAGGTTGACTTCGTGTAGAGCATTATTATTGTCATATAAATCTTTTGATTGCATACAAACATTTTTGTTGTGTTTGTTGACGAGGTAATAAGTTAAGGTCATGTTGAACTTGTCATGACAATCAATGCACATATGATATAGATCAAGTGCGATTTTCCAATTGCTCCTTTCTTGAGGCACCAAAGAGATATTATTGTGTTATGGGTGTGTGTGTGTGGGTGTGTGTACAGTCCACGGATCACACAAACATCACAATGTCCCTCTCCGTCAACTACTTTCAGTCTTTGTTGTTGCACTTGCCCGCCAACCAAACTCGGATGCGAGCATTTTATGCAGGGTCACATCCTTAGGCAATGAGCTGGGGAAGCTCTAAGAGCATCATCTCCACCGCTGGTGCTCAAATATGTCACTCTGGATAATAAAATTAAATGTCTAAGTTTAGCTGCTTTTTCCTTTCGCAACCCCACCAATAAAACTGTACATAGAACTGCATATATGTGGGAACTACTAATAGCAAACCACTTGGACCAATCATTATGGTCGACCAATCAGAAATACTGAGCCGCAGTCAGGTCCAATTCATTACACTCTTTTTTGGAGGTGCACAACTGTGTGGCACCATTCACCACCGACAGTAAGGTGCAGTGAATGTGAATTCGGTGCAGAAAAAATCAATTTCAGAAAAAATCAATTTCGTGATGTAAACTCGCACATTTTGACCTTTTTGACAATGAATTTTACTGTCTGGAGTCACATACCGAGCACCGGTGGAGATGCTGTAAGCCTAGTAAGGCAAAACAAGCAACACCGAGCATAATGGGTAGTCATGTAGCCTGTTCCATTACATTAAAATTGGTTCACTTTGGCTGAATAATGAGATATCATAATAACCTTGTGGGCGGATGTTCTATTTTGTGAATGGCACCACTCATATTGGGCCAACACAAGGGGTCTACTTGTGGGTACATCGGGCAGTTATGTTTTGGAGTTTCTCACCAAACTAGCATGAGGCCCACCCGTACTCTCACCTGGCTTGGCTCTTAAGCCCATAATGCCCTGATGTTGGCACAAAATGTTGGGAAAGCTTCAATTGTGATGATACCTTTCATGCAATTGGCATCATTGAACTTCAAAGAGACCATTATTGTCAATACTAGTGTAGTTTTGCTCAATTTGCCCACGTGTGAACATATTTTTCATTTTTCAAAATTTCAAATTTCTAAAAATTCAGCAATGTAAGCACATTGAAGGCTCAAGTGATTTTTTCCTTCCAAAACCTAATTTTTGTAATTTATTTGAAATTATGGCAACAAAACACACTCAAAAATCAATATCTTTCACACCTTAGCTCTGAAAATTGTGAAATAAACTTGATTAAATCTGAGTTGTTGAGGGCTTTCGAACAACACCGTGAATGCCCTCAAATTCCAATACAGTTTTCAATTTTAATTTTTTTTAAATTTTCATTGAGGAAATGGTTCCATGATCAATAGCTTCCACATTGTAGCTCCAAACAGTCTCAAACCAAAGTTGGTGCACCCTTACTCATTGAGAGCTTTCTGAAGGTACCAAGAGTGTGGCATGAAGTGTTTTTGCTTTGGGAGATCTTTGTGTGACAAACAAAACAAAAAAACTACCTTATTTCATAGATAGATGTGAGACCAAATAAAATTGAATTTACGTCATTTTATTTTTTTTCAATTTTCATTTCTTCATTCTTCTTGTGAGAACAGTGTGCTTTCTTGTGGGGGAAAAAAAAAGAAAAAGAGTTTTGCAAACTTGCAACACAAGAAAATCAAATCTCCAAAGTGTTAGAATAACTCAATGTGTCAAGAAGAAAACGGTTTACGAAACTATGAGTGTGTGTCTCCTACCATGACATAGTCTTTGGAGAGTGAACTTCGAAGTTGAAGAGTACATACCCTAGGCTAATAATAGTCTTGAGATTAGATGACCATTTTCCAAGAGAAATGGTGTTACAAACATACATACATGCATGCATCTAGAGACTAGAGAGAGAGACCTTGGGTGACCATTTTCCAAGTGTAAAGGCACATTCACACTTGGTGTTAGGGATTCTAGTGTTGAGTCCCCTAACATCATGTTATGTTAGTCATTTAGGACCTAAACCTAGTTAGCATGAAAATTGTATGTTAAGTTAACATTCACTTAACATTAAACTATCACTTATTTAACATTGCATGCCACCTTGGACGCCACCTAGAATTTCATTTCACAACGACTTAACATCAAATGTGAATGCATCGTATTAGTTTTACAAAGATGTGCATGTAAAACACCTCCCACCAAACAAAATGACAATTTAGCTCGGAGGGAGGGTAATTTGGCTTTGTGGGCTTTTTTTCTTTGGGAAACACCTACACTTTAGGATGGGTTTGTTTTGTCATGCGAGTGAGTTCATTGGTTGTTATACCTAGCTTGGAATCCAAGCTCAAAAGGCAATTACAAATAGGTGATTTCAATTAAGATAAGAAATGTGATTTTAAAAATATATATTTAAATATTTAAAAATAAAATTATTTTTAATAATTTAAAATAAGCTTTATTATATTAGTTTACTTATATATGGAAGGTGTTGAATAGGCTTGTGTGTAGGGGGAAAAAAAAAAAGTTATGGCCAATGAAATTGCTTGATTTGGTGGTTTGAAATTATTTTTCTTAGTTATCTTGAGTGAAGTAAGAGTAGATATGCAATTGCTATTTACACACAAGGTTCTAGCACGGTACTTTGTGCACTTTTTTTTTTTCTTTTTTTCCTTTTTTAGGCATTCAAAATTCCCTTTCAATGGTATAAGTGCCCTTTGGAAGACTTAAATGAAAATTTTATTTATTTATAAATATTTATAAATATTTTTAAAAAATATTAATATTAATATTAATATTTTCTCCCAGTTGAGGAGGGCAGTGCACAGGGGGGGTGGGCCCAAGCAAGATGGCATCAACTCAATATCACGCTATAGCCATGGACTTCCGGATGATGCTCCACTTCCGACAATTTTGCAGGTATCAACAACAAATACTCGTTAGTAGTCCGTAACTTGTGGCGAACTTTTGGGAGGGTATTCTGAATATTGCGAGCATCATTCACAAACTTGTCGGCCCCTTCCCTCTCCCCCTACTCCCCCCCCCTTTCCCAAAGGCCAAAAAAAAAAAAAAAAATGGGCCCCTTGGGATCGAGATGGATGCGAGTTATCTCCTCAATTCTCATTGGCTGCAAAAAAAAAAAAATTAAATTAAATGAAATTCCTTAATTTTAATACTAAGAGGGCGAGGGGTACGTACCAATTGAACTAGTAGTAGTAGGGTTTAGGGTTTAGGGTTTACATAAATAAATAGTGGTAGTACATAATCCTCCACGGAAAGAAAGAATTCTTTTAGTAAATAATGAAAGTTGTTGTGACAAAGTTGTCCTAAAGTTGTAACATGTTAGGTTAGTTGGGAACAACAAGAATCCAAATCCAAATCCATCCATCCATCCATCTATCCATCCATTCATCTATCCATCCATCCATTCATCTATCCATCTATCCATCCATCCATTCATTCATCTATCCATCCATCCATCCATCTATCTATCTATCCATCCCACCCTTTTTCTCCCTCTTCTCCCTCCAGAAACTGAGAGCTCATTGGGTGCATGTAATAATGTACCTATGTATGTAATGTATATATGTATGTATGTGGCAACTCCTCCTCACTCATTGGCTTGGCTTAGCACAAATGTTCTTGTTCCAAAAACTTATGTTCTTTCATCACCTATTTTGGCCTAGGCTAATGGCAAAGGCCATGAATTGTGTGTGTGTGTGTGTGTGTGTGTGTGGGGACATATGTGGAGGAGGAGTCATCACCCATCTCTCTCTCTCTCTCTCTCTCTCTCCTACCACAACTAAAACCATTTATTCCAATAGAAGAAACTGCTGGTTGGAATCCCCAAGTTCTCAAATGGGTTCCCAAACATGTTCACCATGCCTATCCCTTCTACAAAAGAGGCATTTTATGCCTTAACTCCTTAAGATTTGGATGGAATTTATGCTTACTTTGTTGGTGTAAGATCCCTCCCCACTCTTTCCAAATGAAAGTGTAAGGACATGCCCTTACTTTCCTTTGCCTCATGATCAATAAGGTGGTGCTCTCTTGGGGACCCACTTTCAATGTCTCTTTTTGTTCTATGCCTTATTCATTTTTGTCCATAAAAGTCATTCAAAAGAAGGCACCATCTTCTCAACCTTAACATGAACTCTTGCAAGGGGTATTATCAAAATAGATCTCTTTTTTTCCATTTTCAGGCTGCCTGGGCTTGGGGACCTATGGAGGCGGGGGACTATTGGGGGCTATATAGGGTTTAGGGTTTAAATTCTTTTGGTTTTAGAGTTTAGGTTGAAGTTTTCAGTTTAGAGTTTCATTTAAAAAAATTTGGGTTTAATATTTATAGAATTCCACTTTTAGTGTTTTCGTTAAAGGCTCAAGGTGGGGAGGCATTCCCAAAATAAAAGGGCATAGGATGAAGTGGGTGTTGGTTTTAACCTCCCATTTTTGAAATATACCCAACCCATGGGCAACTTCACCCATGGTAAACCATGAGGCAAACATTATCATACACCTCAATGTAGGTAGGTCACGAGGCATTGGAGGCATCTTATAGGTGTAAGATCATTCCCACTCATAGGAGTAGATGTAAGAACCTTCCTTCCTTCCTTCTTTTCATGAGGGATATTCATTCATGGATGTAAATAAAAAGTGCACTCCAAAATATAGGAAGAACTTTTTCCAAGTGCTTCATGTTGTTCGGGAGTTAAGTTGGTGTATATGGAATAAAATCCCAAAACAAAAATAATTTTTTAAAAGGAAAACAATTAAAAAATTCTTCCCAAGAATCAAACCAATCAATTGAAATCTTTTTAAAAATTCACATCAGATTTATATATATATGTGTGTGTGTGTGTAGGACTACCCATAGTGAAGTATAGTTGGAGGTGCTTTGCAAAGGAAGAGCTGCTTAATGGATCAACATGATGCATGATAATCATTCATTGTTTTATGATGATCATTAGTCCCAAAGAAAAAAGAAAACCCAAAACAATAATAGTCCAAAATAGGAAAAAAAATTGTGAGACCCAATAAACTCTTACATCAATTGCTAGTAAAAACTAGTAAAAACTAGTGACCCAACAAAGAAAACAACACCCAAAATTGCAAAAAAAATAAAATGGAAAGTTTCCTTGAATTGAAAGAAAGAAACAATGAAAGGGGAATTGAAACAAAATGCTAATATCTAACTTAGTTACAAACCAGGCAAGTTACTAAAACTCTCTGCACTTGGGGGCCAGCATCTAAGCCCAGCTCTCTTCTGTAGCAAAAGCAGCAAGATCAGAGCTGCAAGCAAACCAAACCCAAGTAGCTGTACAACAATTCCACAGGAAGAAGAAGAAGAAGATTTGGTGCAAAAAAAAATTTCTTCCTTTTCTTCTTCTGACACTTTGATCTCTTTCTTCTTCTTTTATTCAGCAGCTCAGCAGCAAAGCAGCAGCAGCAGCAAGGTAAGTAGGTACTAGTTGGTTGTACTACAACTGATTTGTTTTTTTTTTTTTTTT
>Ga0209208_10005140_pt1 | contig 18303 bp, 19 predicted proteins | sample S1TSphfallax_3_FD_187694 | JGI IMG/M metagenome (GOLD analysis project Ga0209208, IMG submission 187694) | Host-associated microbial communities from peat moss isolated from Minnesota, USA - S1T2_Fd - Sphagnum fallax MG (SPAdes) (version 2) | ecosystem: Host-associated > Plants > Peat moss >... | reverse complement strand
TAGATGCTTGGTGCCTACTCTAGTAGAGACATTCTGTTCTTGTGCAAAACCGAGTATAAGTTATGACCAAACTCCCTGAAAATGCTTGGCAACTCCATGTCTGCAATCCGAAATGCTTGAAAGAAGTTGCACAACCATGACCTGAGTTGAACACTGTGTGAGTTCAACAAAATTGAGCAGAATCAAACAAGAAGAGTCTAGATGGAGAAACATGATACTGCTCTCTCCGTAGAATGATGGATAAACACAATTTCCCAATCAAAAAACAACAAAGCCTTCCATTTGATGATGATATCTTCTGTAGATCCATCATGTTCTTGATATCCAGATTAGCTAGAAAAAAACTCTAAGACAGAAAAATCCTTCTGCAATCAAGCTAAAAAGAGCTTATGATGAATGACAGCACCTGCCTTTTGGTTTTGTTCAAACTCAGGGTTGAGAGCTCCAAAAGGGTGCAAAAGGAACCAAACAGAGAAGAAGTATCCAATTCTTCTCACCAAAGCAGCTCCAGTAAGCGTTCACTTCCACTCCACTTCTTAGAACTGGGCAAAGGATAAGAACTTTCTCCAGTGAATAATAGTCGACAGATAGACTACTGCAGCATGGAGAAGAAACAACTCTTTGTCTCTGGATCTTTCAAACACAATCACATTACACAAGGATTCAGCACAAATCCATCACAAAAACACACCATGAAACAAACCCTAAACCCTAAACCCTTATTCATTGTACTCGATCCATTACTGTTCTTGTATGCACTATCCGATCTGAGGTTTCCAAGGATCCTGAGAGCAAAAGACTTTCTTTTTTGTTGGTATTAGAAAAACAAGGAGTGTGTCACACAGTGGCCTTGCCATTTACATGTAAAAGTATCTTAAGACCAAAGAAGAATTCTTGAAACTCAAATATTTCACCATGCAAAAATACACTTAATCTTCTAAAAAAATCCTCTAAAAGAAACCAAAATCCTTCAAGATATTATGATAACTCTATAACTACTAATCTCAAGTTTCAACACAAGCCAAAATATCATGTTTCAAAAATCCTCATATGAAATAGACCTATTATTATTACCTAGGGGCCAAAAATTCCTTAAGCTACTACTATACTCTATGATGAATCTAAACACAATATCCTTGCAATGAATCTAAACCCAATAAATATCCTTGCGTTGGTAGGGAAGGCCAACAAAACAAAAAGAAAGTGGAGGAAAGAGTACTTACAAGCCAGAAGCATGACGGCAAATCGCCAACAGGAGACTCTCTGCAAAGAAGAAATAGGCACACAGCTTTGGTTGCTCATTTCAGCCTTTTTTCTCTTTTTTTGTAACTAAAAATAGCCAAAATGTTATTTTAAAAAGTGGGCTGCTAAAAGTAGTAAAGCAAAAAGTGGGTACATAGTCACCATATAACATTTACTAGTTCTTTTCTTCTCAATTGCATATTTTTTCGCTTAAAGGAATTTTTTTTTAAAAGTGCTCCACGTTGAAAGAGAGTTGGGATCCCATTATGGGTTAGTTTTTGCTTTTTAGTTTGGTTTGTTTTAGGTTTTGGACTCTTTTTGTTTCTAAGTTTTTAGGTTGCATCTTGTTTTTTGATCTTAAGACATGTGAAAACAATTTTTTGCAACAAAACTTTGCTTGGACTTTTCACCTTATTTACATTTATTTCGTTTGTCTTCTCTTAGTAATTGTTTTGATTATTTTGGTGCCACAACCATTAGAGTATCTCCAGCGGTGCTCACTATGTGATCCTACACACTAAAATTGAATGAAGAAAAGTCAACATATGCCGGTTTGGCTCAAGAAAATAGTTTTGGGTCACCATAATTGAACGATTTGCGGTGGTGGCTGGTAAAACGCAAATCAATGCTGTGCACCTGCAGAAAAGAGTGTATTAAATATGATCTGACTCCTCCTCAGTGTTTCTAACGAATGGCCCATCATAACGATTGGTCCAGGTGGTTTGCTATTAATAGTTCCTCGCTTATTATTTGCTGTCCCAGTTTCAGTTTTATGGGTGGGGTTGTAGAAAAGTAAATAACAAAACTTGGATGTGAAAAATATTTTTAGCACTGAGCGAATTTTCGCCAAAATGCGAATAATTTTTTTAAATTAAAGGAATATTCCGTCGCAGATTTCTTGAATCTTTGAATAAAAAATCGTCAAAAAAAGTGGAGGTTTTGAGCTGGTTTCGCCAGATTTAGAAGCCCTCCTCCTATGGGTCACCAAATAAAAGTAGGCATACAAAAAAATTCTACTGCCTTGCATGTCCTGTTGCCATTTAATGCTAATCCTTCTTGGTATGCTAGCCAATGGTGCTACATGAGAAAATTGAAAAAAATAAAAATAAAAATCACCACATACACATGAAGAATGATCAAATCAGTATAACCAGAACGATCTAAATAGTTCACTACTTTAGCCAAATTGAAGTGCGCAAGAAAAATAATCAATTTCGCCAAAAACAAATAAAACAAATAAAAATATTCCCTATTTTTTTTCTGTACAAATAGCCATCCACCGAAACCTGAAAAAGTCCAGGAAATACGCTGCTGCTTCATTTGGGACGGCATCTTTGTCACGTTGTACGAAAAGCTGAACAAGTCCAGGAAATACGGTGCTTCATTTTGGATGGCACCTGTGTCGGGTAACGGGTTGTACGTGATTACCGTTGAATCTTCTTTTGAGATGATACTTTTAAGACTCGGCTTTTTCCAAAGCCCCCTAAAAACAGACATAATTTATTACATATGTAGTCCCACGTTTTTCACGACCAAGCTCGTCTGACACCACAGCGACACTCAAATCCTTTTTGCTCTCAGGCTTTCCCTTGTCCCCTCTTCTGGAGACCACGCGAATCCTGTCTCCACAGTCCTCGTGCCGGTGATAATGACCTGGTGGGCAGCCAGGTTGATCCGGTCACCGGACTGAACAATGGACTGGTAAGCAGCCATATCGATCCGGTTACCGGTCATAACCAAGACCTTATAATCAGCCATATCGATCCGGTTACCGGACATAACCAATACCTTATAAGCAGCCATATCGATCCTGTTACCGGACATAACCAAGACCTTCTAGGCAGCCATATCGGTCCGGTTACCGGACATAACCAAGACCGTCTAAGCAGCCATATCGGTCCGGTTACCGGACATAACCAAGACCTTATAAGCAGCCATATCGGTCCGGTTACCGGACATAACCAAGACCTTATAAGCAGCCATATCGATCCAGTAACCGGACATCACAATGGTCTGAGAAGCTGCAATATCTATCCTGTTACCGGACAGAACCAAGGCGTGGTAACCAGGCAAGTTGAGTTGGTTACCGGACGTAACAACGTTCTCCCGCTGCGTACAGATTGACTCGCTCCTTCTTGTTTTGATCGGTTCTATTGGTCGTTTCCTTTCAGCGTGTGGATGAACCATGCCTTTCTATCCACATGCATGTGGGAGTTTATCGATGTAAAGTGGAAATTGCAATTTGGTTGTTGGATTATGGAATGTATTTTGAGTGTGACCTCTTCTCTTCATTGTTTTAGAGTTTTCTATAAGGTCAGGCCCTCTTTACACTAAGGTTGAAGGCCCATTGACCATGAGCCTCAACCCTTGTTTGGGGTTGCCTTTGGGCCTCCAAGACAAGGATTATTTGTGCGGCCTACTCTTTTGATGCTCAAGTCTCCAAAATGCAAAGCAACCCACCCACATGGAGACAAAAACAAAATAAAATGAAAATAGAGATTGCCAAAGGAAACACACACTAAAGAATTTTTTTTAAAATATAAGCAAGGAGCTTTGGTAAACCTCTTGCCACGCACATAAAAAACCTTGCGAAGCTCACATAAACCTCCCATCTCTATGTCATAAATCCATAACAATAGAAAAATAAACAATATGGTGCCACATACCAAAATAATAATAATAATTGCTTTCACACATAGACCAAAAAAATCGAGAAAAACTCTTCGAGCTTGGTAAAGCTTGTGCAAACCTCTTGCCTGTTTTACAAAATCATCCACACACAAACGAGAGGACACCTTCAAGCTAAAACACACACCAAAAACCAAGAAAATGCCTTTGAGCTTTGTGAAGCTTGTGTTTTCAAAAATTTGCACAAACACACAAAAAACAAAAGAGCACCTTTGAGCTCACATACACACACAAATTGATAGAATGCATGCAAAGCTTACACAAACTTCTCATCTATGTTTCAAAAAATGACTTGAGCTCACACACTAAATAAAAAAGTGCATGTGCAACACCATCAAACACCATGAAGCTTGTGCAACTTTCACAAGTTTCATTGAAATTCATTGGGAAAACTTAGAAGTTCAAATATGAAAAGGCTCAATTGTTGGTTTTGCCATGGGTGGAACAACTAAACATGAAACTCCTTTCATCCAAGTCAAGGATCAAAAACCAATTTCGAGTGTTCATCCACTTTGTTAACATTTTGAGTCATTTTCACAATCACATCTTGTGAATTGGGCAAACATAGGCTCCCAACGCCATGTTTGCCCAACTTTATAGATTGCTTTATGTTATCAACAATTTTATTCTTACACTAACAATTGCGATTGTTCATATGATATTAATTGCTTACATTATCTTCTCAAATACCACTTATTAAAAATCAATAACATCATATCATTTTCCAAACACATTACATCTTTGTTTGATGCCCCATTGAATTTATCCCTACCCACTAACTTTCAATTGTTCTCCCGAATCCTAAAATTTATGCCCATTTTTTCTACTACATGGTCTACAAATAAAACAAATATTTCACATTTACATTAATCATTATATTGACATTTATAATGCCATCCACACAAATCTAGCCTACATAATAAAATGGAAAGGATATTCCAATTTGGCTAACACAATTGAATCATATTCTAGCCTTTTTAGGAAAACAATCATATGTGATCATGAAGTAACTTTCAATTAGTAAAAGAATATTACATGTGTCACCATGTTGTAACTTTAAGGGCATATTCATCACAAACATTCATCACAACCCTAATTTCAAAACACAACATACATCCATCTCCTTTAAGCATTCACAATCACCACATTTAATTCCAATACCAACATTCAAATAAAGATGTTAAATATAAACCCCATCCATATTTTATCAAATACTCAAACCCACATATATAGCCCTTCAACTAAATACAAGGGAACATTATCTTGCTCATGCCTATTGTGACTTTGGCACATGTATAACACTTCTTTTAAATTCAAACACAAGTCTATTTCAACTTTGCATGACAAAACCTTCAAATAAAAATCAATTGGCTTCTAGATTGTCACATGTCCCAAATACCATTATAATCACCCTCCTCACCGCACAAACTTTCTATGACTCTTTCCTCTATTGCCATGCTGAACTCTTCATGTAGATTATATAAACTATCAACATGGTCTAACCCACACATATTATTCATCACCACTCACTTATTTTACATACTCCACTTTATTTTATTCACTGCACTCCTATGATGTTATATTTGGTGCCATTAACTCTACGAATAATGTATAATGGATGGGGCAATGCTTTGCACACCCACCTTGAATAAAAGCTTCAAAAGCCCTTTAATGGGTTCAATTTGTTGCAACTTTTCCACCCACACTTGGCTTTCACTACTTTCCTTATATTGCATTAAAATTGGACCATCACCATTGAACCACACATTGATATTTAAACCTTATGTCACTTTCCATGCAACATGTTAAGTACAACAAATTTCATACATTGCCCTCCTACTTATAATAAATTGAACTTCATGGCTTTTTCCTTGTTTGTGTCCACCAACTCCCCACCATACCACCATCCTTTCTCAAAATACCCTCAATTTCCACATTCATATCAAACAAATTGACCATATTGATCCCAACTCACAAACCTTCATTAGCACACTCACCCTATTCATGAATGTGCCTTTGCAAACAATGGAAACAATCATCCTTCCCGCCAAATTCATTTTATCCTTTTGTTTCCTCCCCCTTTCATTCATTTGCCCTCCACCGTCACACTTTAATTCCCTATGGCCCAAAAAAATACACATATGGCTCTATCATTGAAAATGAAAGTTCCATTTACATAAGGTATAGTGTTTGCTCCCCATCTTGAAACATTAGTATGTCATCTTGTTTCTTAAGTCATCAAAATATCCTCCAAGTTGAATTTTTGGCCCTCCACCAAACAACCTTTTTCTTGATGACCAATTAACCCACATACACATTTATAAATAATCTTGTTTTTCTTTATCCCTTCCATGATAGCAAAAAATTTCCTTCATCACATCCCCATCACCCAAACAAATACATTTTACACACAATCTTTTCCAATCTACAACAACATGGTTATGCAATCTACTTCTTCAAAGTAATATTGCACACAACTATCTAATGAAATGACATAATTAACAATTTAATCAAATATGAATATTTACAACCACACCTACAACTTGATGATAATCATAAAATAAATGCAAACTATATTGGTTTCTTTTTTGGAAGAATGTTCCATATATATATATATATAATTAAATAGGATTTAGTGGGGATTATATGATGGTTAATGAACTAACATAATTCATATGAACAAAAGGGAGTTTAATAAGTAATTATAGTAATGCCTACAACCAAGTGTGTTGCACAACATAAAAATCAATAATTTTTTTCTTTTTTAAAATTTATTCTCATGATACCCAGTGGGTACCCACTAAAGTATCACAAGGATAAATAAATAAAAAACAATGTGGGGTGTTTTGAAAATGGAAACATTCACACATGCGAGACTTTCATTTTTTAAAATGTCTTTCGAGTTTTTTAAATTTGCAAGCATATGCATTGCTCAGGGATGGGAGGGTGTGACTTTGTAATTCCAATGTGGAACAATGCAGCTACCTCTTGGAACTGCTGGCTCCAGGGACGTTTGCCAGTCGCCATTTCAATCACAGTGCAGCCAACACTCCACATATCGGCTTGCCAGTTATGACCTGTCTGACGAATGACCTCAGGAGCCATCCAGTAAGGGGTGCCTTTCATGGACTTGGCTTCAGAAATGGTTGCAAGTTTAACCACCTTTTTGGATGCACCAAAGTCTGCAAGCTTGATACATCCCTTGTCATCAACCAGGATGTTTGCCCCTTTGATTGATGTCACGATGCCAATTTGCAACGCTTGTGGCCAATGTTGTAGGATTTGTGAGTACCTTGGGGCCAGACAAAAAGCCAAAAATGATGAAAGTTGTCCCCAAGTTTTTACAGCGCCCACTCCTATTGTAATGCGGGCCTTAGACTAAGTCAGGGTGTCTGAGTTCAAATTTAACAGTTGTTTGATGCATCTTGGAGTTATTATTGGGGAAAAGAAGGGCTCATTCAAGAAGGTGAATGTATTAATGTAGGTGCAGGTTCGGCGGGGCCATCAATTACAGGTTTTTCCGAATTCCTTCACAAACAACAGACTTGGTTGTGGGCACCATAACACAAAGCAAGTCAGAAAACCAACTATGAGCAAAAAGTTAGTGACTTTCACCAGGCTAAGGCCTCAGATCTCGGATCCAACATGTTTGCACTTTGCACCAGATGTCAATCGTGCTGACTGTGGTTCTCCACAGAATGAGTCAAAAGGATCTTGCAGTAGAACACAATTAGGCCCACTTTAGACGAGGGTCCAGGGGTCCAATTTCTTAGGAACCAATTTGGACTCATGTGAAGCAAATTGAATCGTTGAATTGGAGTGTACATGGGCCCTAGCCTGATTCTTGGTTCTCCAAATCAGGAGCTCTCGTTTTAGCACTGTCTTTTGGTCCCTACCAATTGATTTTCCCTCCAAAACAGGTGCCATATTAGCCTCAATTTGTCACTTTCTGGTTTTGGACCCTTGTCAAAAGGCCTTGGGACCAATTTAAAGCTTTCAACCAATAAGATTGCTTGAATTCATGGGTTCTTGGACCTTGGACTGTTTAAAGTCCCCTTAGTTTCACAACATGTTTTTCCATAATTTATTTAGAGTGCACACATATATACCTCTGTACCAGTGTTTTTTTTTTTTTAAATTCTTTTTTTCTCAATTTTGTGATTTGTAAACTTTGTCAAAAATTTCCATTTTGTGAGCTGTTTTTTTCTCGAATTCACACTATTAAAACGAAATTTTCCAATTTCTTCAAAAAAATGTGTAGTCACAATGCGAAAATTCACCAAGAAAAATCACTGCTCTGTACAGAAGTTCTTTTGTTTTTCCACTCCAGATTTCTTTGCTATGACAGTCCATGTAATTTTTCCTTCTCTCCCCAGGCTCCTCCAATCATAGGCATTGGCCAGGGAGAACCAGCACCTACACTGTTACACTCACGTTCTTTAGCAAGGCCTCTTAGAGGCTATCTTTGTCGATTTAGAGACCGTGATTTTGTCTAAGTTCATCATCTCCACCCCAAAAACTGCAGACAAGTCCTTTATGTGAAAATACAGTAGTATTTTATGATCATTGTCCCCACCCACAACTGCATAAAGTCCCTTTAAACACTCAAAGACTATTTATGTCTTTACATCTGGACCAGTATTAGTCACGGTCCAAATCCATAGTAGAAAAACGCTTTTAAAAAGGGTCTAAATGACCACTGCAAAATCCACATAAATATAGAACCGCAGTATGAGTAATGCTATCATACTGCAAAATTCCACGAAAACCGGTGTTTGCAGCTGTGGGGTGGAGATGCTCTAAGGACGGTACATGTATGTATAGTGTTTTGAAGCTGCCCCCAAAAACTTTGGGATTTTCACCGTGGTTCTAATGTAGGCCAGGTTCACCCAACCAAGGCAAATTGACACCCCACATTGGGATCATGGTAAAAACCACAAAGATCATTTATCATGGTAAAAACCACAAAGATCATTTAAACTGCCCATAAATATTCTAAATGTTTTTAAATATCAGTTCCCTAAACTAAATCAGGGTGCCAAAGTCCAAATCTGTAAATTTTGGGGCCTAAAATTGTCATTTAAAAGGGTTTTGGGGCGTTTTACAGGGATCCCAATGTGGGGGTCAATTCACCCTGGCTGTATGCCCAAGGCCCAATTAATCATGCATTGCCTGCAACATGAGCTCTGGCAGAGCGCCTCAATAATGCACTGGGTGAAATCAGCCAACAGCAGGAAACGTGTAGATGCATAATTGTTTTGGTCAGTTTTGAGATATAGCCCCAAGTGGCTATCATAGGTAGGAAGACTTAGTCAGATTTGGCTGAGCTAAATATTATGGCATTAGAAAAATTTAAACATCTTTCTCTTATTTCTGGCTACCTACTCGAAAACCATGTCTGGAAATCTGACGATTTTTCTTTGAATTTGGTTGAATTTTGGATATGGAGAATCTCAAAAAGCATTCTGATTTTAGCACTTTCGAAATTTTATAACTTACCTTTTTTTTGGGCTATAGTTTTTTGGTAAAAGAAAGTTGGGTGTGGTGTGGATGAGAACAAAAGTCATGATGATAATAATGGAGGAGGCCAGAGGGAAAAAATAGAGACATATGTTGCAGACAAGAAAGTAATGATTTGTTCAGTGACCAACAAATCGGTAAAACGCGTCTGCTATAGTCTGAAGAGTCACGCCAAAACCCTTCTAGAAGTTTCTGGGCGAGAAGAAAATGAGGAAGAAGAAACATGTGAAAGAAAACTCGAAAAGGAGTGAGAGCAGACTGTGAGAATTTCAGGGAGATCGTGAAGAGGAAAGGTGTTGATGTTTTTTTTTTGGAGAGATTAGTGTAAAGATCAGCTTGCGGGAATCTGTGACGTGACGGACACCCATCATACCCTGTGTATGCAATTGGGATGGCAGAGGATTTCTAGTAGGTTTTATGAGAGCTGCTTCTTTTGTGAGAAAAAGTCGATATAGGAGTAAGACAAGAAGAGTGTGAGAATTCCAGGGAGATCGTGAAGAGGAACGGGGTTGATGTTTTTTGGGGAGATCTAGTGGAAAGATCAGCTTAGCTTGTGGGAATCTGTGATGTGAGGGACACCCATCATACCCTGTGTATGCTATTGGGATGGCAAAGGATTTGTTGCAGGTTTTATATAACCAAAGTTAAGAGCAGCGACCGAAAGGAATTTCAGTAGTGCGAAATATGCAAAATTCATATGGCCTCAAGCGAAAAGGAGTTGATCTTTCACAAGGGCCCCCAAAAAGGAGCGATGTTGTGCAGATCCCTGCTGTGATTGAGACACCTTTGGTCCCTGCTGAAAATACTCCTTCAAGCTCTGGATGGCACAACAATGTGGTGCTTCTTCTTGACCTTATGATGAGCTTTCTTTGCACAGTTTTTTCTTGGGCTTTCCCAAGTTACATGTTGAAGTTTGATTTTTCTTTGCTTTTTTTTATTTTGTTTGGGTGTTGACAATTTTCCTTGACCCTTACAACCATGATAGCTTATTGTCCTCACAAAGCATCACAGAAGGAGGTCTAGTTCAGATTTGAACTCCCAACCAGCAGCTTCGCAACCATACCATTTAGCCACTAGGGTACCTTAGTGTCCCCAGTCATTTACAAGCTTCCTTGTCATACATTTTTACTTTGCTTACTTTCCAGTTTGGTTGTTTAAATAAAAATAATATGAAATGATGTTTAAAACAAAATGAAATGGACTTATGACTATAGCCTCTTACGTTAGGCTGGCGACTCAGCTGCTATATCAAGTAGAATTGGTGAGAGGGAAATTTGTCAAATTTTGGCATTGACTAAGAATATATTGAACTTGTAAGGATTGGAACTTTCATAGTGGGTACCCGTTAATTGCTTCAACCAATTAATAACGCACGCACGCTCTCAGGACCTGGGTTTCAGGACCTCGATATTTGGCTCTCAGGACTTGGGTTTCAGGACCTCAACGCGAGGTTTCAGGACCTGGCTCTCAGGACCTGGGTTTCAGGCCCTCAACGCGAGGTTTCAGGACCTGGATCTCAGGACCTGGGTTTCAGGCCCTCAACGTGAGGTTTCAGGACCTGGCTCTCAGGACCTGGGTTTCAGGACCTCGAAAGCTCTCCATCCTACGGTCGTCTTATCTTTTTCCCGTCACTTTTCTTTGCGTCCATCGTCACTTTTCTTTTTCTCGTCACTTTTCTCTGCGTCCATCGTCACTTTTTCTCTGCGTCCAGTGGTCATAGACGGACGCACGAACAGACGTAGTGAATTTATATATAAGATTATGAGTTAAGTTCAATGTGTAGTCTTGATCCAACAACCTAAAGCAAATTATTAAAATTCTTTTGGACATTCTTATTGGGTTTGTGTCCCAATTCCTTAGCTATTGGAGGCCTTAGGGGCCCAAATGTTGGGGAAAATGTCATGAAATACAAATGAATCAAACTAGATGGCTAAGCAAATCAGCCCAAACTTGAAAGAATCCAATTCTTAGCATTAACCTTTATTGTTTGGCATACATTCCACCTACTATGTAACAACATTCACTTATTGAACTATGTTTTGAAACTTTGAGGTCTATGACACATGTGAATGATCTTCATTTGTTAGTCATGCAAGATAGATTTGGTATTTTCCAATTCATCTATTATTGCAATCTTGTTAGACTTAATCTTTGCAACTAGTTATTGTTTTTATCTAACTACTATAATTTGTATATTGCATTTTTCTTATTTCATGTATAATCAAATAAATTCCAATACACGTTTCAATAATTGTGTTGACCGGTTTTCATTTCCTTTGCAGCAATATCCAGTGCATGATTTAAATCCCACTTGCAATTCCAATAATCCAAACTTGACCATCATTTTTTTTCATGGGATTGCTTTTGGCACGAATGATGAATGGAAAGAAACATGGACAACACGCCCCACCAACGATAGAGAAGAATGCATATGTTGGCCAGAAAAGTGGCTACCCGAAGACTTGAACAACAATGTTCGAATTTTATCATTGTCCTATGACTCTAACATTGTGGGAAGTGTTCACAATGATGTGACTGAAATTGGTAAAAACCTCATTCAAAGTTTGATTGCAAATTCAAGGTGGGACAATCTCCTCTATTTATGGACACATTAATTACTTCTCCTTGTGTACATTAAAGATAATTGTTTACATCTTTAAAACTTCTTACATGTTTTGCACAAGTTAATTGTTCATGTGTACTAGTATTGTGATACACACCAACAAGTTTCAATTTACTTGAATTGTTAGGTTCATGTAGGAGAACATAAAATGGGGCTTAAATGCAAATGTTCTTGTTTGAAGATAAAAGCAAAGTCTATGTTCATATTATAAGTTCATGGTACAACTAGTTTGGTTTTGATGGCAATTTTGAATTCACGTTTTTTGAAGTTTTATCTAGGGTAATGCAATTGAATTGAATTAAATTAAATTAATACATGTGTAGAAAATTTGCATCCATTTCATTGCAAAAAACTTATTTTAAAAAAAAGGGAACATATATATTTTTTAATTTATTTTTTTAAAATTTCAACTATATTTCCAACATAACACATAGAAGATGAGTTGTATATTAACACAAGAATGTAAACACTTACATACTTGTGCATAGTAATTGTTTTACCAAAATATAGTTGTCACATTTTCTAGGTAGGTTAATGGAATCAATAAACGAAAAATGACATATGACAAGCAAATCAATTATGAACTTATGGCTTAAGTTATGTGTGAATTGAAAAATTGCCCCCAAATGTAATAGGATAAATTTGTACATTCTAACACAATGTTGATAATGGAATTTTGGTGCATTGTTGAATATTTTGTAGTTATCAATCCCTTTGGGATGGACCGGTGGCATTAGTTGCTTATAGTTTTGGAGGTCTTGTACTCAAAAGTTTGGTGGTTGAAGCTCACAAACATGTATATCAAAGGCCAAAAAATGGTTTGGATGATAAAGTACACAAATGTTGTAAGACATTTTTGAAGAATATTAAAGGTGTAGTATTTTATAGTGTACCAAATGCTGGTGGTACCCAATCTTTATCAAATTATTTCATTTGGAAACATCAACAAATCAACAAGTTGAAAGAGTATGCAACCCAATCTAAGTTTTTTTAAAATTTAGAATCTTTTGATTCACAAATGAAGTAACTTTCAACGGATTTTAAAAATGCCATTCATGAAGACCTCAACATTTATGCATTTGGTGAAGGATTACCACTTGACGAGAATTGGGTAAGATTTTCCTTTCATCACATTGAAAGTTATCCAACTAACTTTGTTAGTTGAACATTTTTTGTATTGTCAAAACTTGTGTGGAATCATGTACTCACAATGGTTCTAAATATATTAATGTGGTGAATGGGTCATGTGTTTTATGAACTTTGTTTCATGAATTACTATTGATGGAAATGAAATTTGATTGATTTCAAACGTCAAGATATAGGTTTAAATTTTCCCTTCATCCAATCAATCCCATATAAATATTTATAAGGAAAGTCATAACATCATTAAAACATTTAAAAACTCATGAGATTAAAACCCAATAACTTTGTGATGTATTTCTATAAGTTGTTTGCCAAAAGGTTGAAAGAAATTACTTATACACAATATTTCATTATTATTCAAACATCAATAGTTATTAACCTATAGTTTCCACCATCATTTGGTTTATAAGTTAAAGCATAAATGAACAAACAAATCAATGAATTCTATTAACTTAATCTTTTGCACATGTAGGGAATTTTAGTGCCATATGCCTCAGCTATTCAGTTGTCAAACAACAACCATTACAAAATTGAGGATGCTAATCACTTGACAATTTGCAAGCCACCAAACAAAGATCATCCAAGCTATTTTTTATTGTTAAATTTTTTTAAAATTTGTATGGAGGTAAAAACATCAAATCTAAACCCGTTCATTTCATGTATGTTCATGTAATTTGAAACACATTAGGTCATAGCACATTTGATGTGTATCGCATATGCAATGTCATATATGTTGATTATCAAATTTAAAAACTAACATATAAATGACCTATATTTTATGAATTTTGACAGAAAAATATATTGCTTCCACGTTTACCATGTCATGAGGTGGCGTTGATTGACAAAGCACAAGAGACAAACATCTTGTTACAAAAGCAATTTATTGTTGGTTTGGTTGGAATGGGTGGGATTGGAAAAACCACTTTGAGCAAAAAATTCTATCATTTGTTCCACAACCAATATGACAAATCTAGTTTTTTGGAGGATGTGAAATCAAAGGACAATATTGATGATGTCATTAAACAACTCTTACATGATTTGTGTGGCAAAAGGTTATGCAAAGATGAAAATGTGAATGAAGACCTTGACAAAATTAGACAATGTATGATATCGGAGAAAGTGTTAGTGGTGGTGGATGATGTTGGTAAGGTGGAAAACCTTACATCCTTGCAACTTCTCATTGAAAAGGCTGCCAAGAATGCGACTTTTAAAAGCAGAGTACTTGTGAATTGTCGAAATTGGCAAATTTTAAAATCTCATGTAAATGAGGATGGAAAAGTGGTCATGAAACTTTGGAGGAAGAGGAAGCAAGAAAACTCTTTATGTTCCAGGCATTTGGTGATGCGAATCATGTTTCAACAAAAGATTTCAAAGATATATGTATGAAGATTATAAAAGTTTCTGGGGGGCTCCCTTTAAGTCTTAAAGTATTGGGTTCTTTTTTGTGCAATACTAAAGAATTAGAATTGTGGGAAGGTGCATTGAGCAAATTGAAAAGTGGGAAAAGTTTAACATGGGGCAATGATAATGAAGAACTTTGGAGTGTATTAAAGATTTTTTATGAGGACTTAAATAAACAAAATCAAAACATGTTTTTGGATATTGCTTGTTTTTTTGGTGGTTTGAAAATAAGTACAATTTGTCGAGTGTGGAGTGGAGATTATGAATACCCAAAGTTTGAATTACAAAATTTACAACATAGATCTTTAATCGAATGGGCAGAAGATGGAATTTTGTCCATACATGAACAATTACGAGACATGGGTCAAAATATTGCAATGGAACCACCGATTATGAATCAATTTATATGGAAATCAAATAAGTCAAATTTATCTTTACAAAAAGATGAGGTTGTCACCATACTATTTCAATTGTATAATTTTATTTTGATTTTCTATGATTTTTTAAAATGTCCAATACCAAATATTTTAATTTTGAATATTGATTTTATAAATAACTTTTTTTCTAATAAAAGTTAGCATTAAGATGATTTTAAAAAAATATTGATAATCATTTTTGTTTTCATTTCATGTGATAGGTGGTGGAAAAATTAGAAGGCCTTTCATTGAAAAAATGTGTCAATCTACCTACATTATCCCAAATCGGTTCAAAAGGATTTCGCAACCTTAGGTTGGTTGACTTAACAAAAGCTTCACCAACTATAGTGGAAAATTTCATCCAAGGGCGAATTTTGAATAATGTTAAATGGTTGTGCCTCACAAACTCCATGATTCAAAAATTACCAAATGATGTGTTTTATTGGATACAATTACAAGTACTTGATTTGGCACAATGCCAAATTTTGGAAGAAATACCTTCATCTATTGGCCAATTGAATGCACTCCAAAAGCTTGATTTATCAAGTTCTTCCAAATTGAAATAATTACCTTCATCTATTGACCAATTAAATGCACTCCAAGAGTTTCATTTGCGAGGGTGTTCCAACTTGAAAGAACTACCTTCATTTATTGGCCAATTGAATGCACTTCAAGAGCTTGATTTATCAAGTTGTTCCAAATTGAAATAATTACCTTCATCTATTGACCAATTAAATGCACTCCAAGAGTTTCATTTGCGAGGGTGTTCCAACTTGAAAGAACTACCTTCATCTATTGGCCAATTGAATGCACTCCAAAAGCTTGATTTGTCATGGTGTTCCAACTTGGAAAAACTACCTTCATCTATTGGCCAATTGAATGCACTCCAAAAGCTTGATTTGAAAGTGTGCTTTGACTTGGAAGAACTACCTTCATTTATTGGCGAATTGAATGCACTCCAAAAGCTTGATTTGTCACGGTGTTCCAACTTGGAAGAACTACTTTCATCTATTGGCCAATTGAATGCACTGCAAAAGCTTTATTTGCAAGGGTGTTCCAAATTAAAAGAACTACCTTCATCTATTGGCCAATTGAATGCACTGCAAAAGCTTTATTTGCAAGGGTGTTCCAAATTAAAAGAACTACCTTCATCTATTGGCCAATTGAATGCACTCTAAGAGCTTGATTTGCAAGCGTGTTTCGATTTGAAGGAACTACCTTCATCTTTTGGCCAATTGAATGCACTCCAAGAGCTTCATTTACAAGGGTGCTACAACTTGAAAGAACTAACTTCATCTATTGGCCAATTGAATGCACTCCAAGGGCAAAATTTAAATAACGTTAAGTGGTTGTGCCTCAAAAAATGCATGATTCAAAAATTACCAAATGATTTGTTTTATTGGTTACAATTACAAATACTTCATTTGGCACAATGCCAAAATTTGGAAGAAATACCTTCATCTATTGGCCAATTGAATGCACTCCAAGAGCTTGATTTATCAAGGTGTAAATCCAAATTGAAAAAAACTACTTTCATCTATTGACCAATTAAATGCACTCTAAGAGCTTGGTTTGCGAGGGTGTTCCAACTTGAAAGAACTACCTTCATCTATTGACCAATTGAATGCACTCTTAGACTTTCATTTGTCATGGTGTTCCAACTTGGAAGAACTACCTTCATCTATTGGCCAATTGAATGCACTCCAAAAGCTTGATTTGCAAGGGTGCTACAACTTGAAAGAACTACCTTCATCTATTGGCCAATTGAATGCACTCCAAAAGCTTGATTTACAAGGATGCTACAACTTGAAAGAACTACCTTCATCTATTGGCCAATTGAATGCATTTGAAAAGTTTCATTTGTCATGGTGGTCCAACTTGAAAGAACTACCTTCATCTATTGGCCAATTGAATGCACTCCAAGAGCTTCATTTGCAAAGGTTTTCCGACTTGAAAGAACTACCTTCATCTATTAGTTAATTGAACAGATTTCAACAACTTGATTTGTTAGGGTGTGGCAACTCGAAAGAACTACCTTCATCTCTTGGCCAATTGAATGCACTCAAATTGTTTTATTTGATGAGATGTTCCAACTTGGAAAAACTACCTTCATCTATTGGCCAATTGAATGCACTCCAAAAGCTTGATTTGAAAGGGTGTTTCAACTTGGAAGAACTACCTTCATCTATTGGCCAATTGAATGCACTCCAAAAGCTTTATTTGAAAGCATGTTTCGACTTGGAAGAACTACCTTCATCTATTGGCCAATTGAATGCACTCCAAGAGCTTGATTTGCAAGGGTGTTCCAAATTGAAATAACTACCTTCATCTATTGGCCAATTGAATGCACTTCGAAAGCTTAATTTGTTAGAATGTTCCAACTTAAGAGAAGTTCCTTCATTTATTGGCCAATTGAATGCACTTCAAAAGCTTGATTTGAAAGCGTGTTTCGACTTGGAAGAACTAACTTCATCTATTGGCCAATTGAATGCACTCCAAGAGCTTGATTTGTAAGGGTGTCCCAAATTGAAAGAACTACCTTCATCTATTGGCCAATTGAATGCACTCCAAAAGTTTGACTTACAAGGGTGTTACAACTTGAGAGAACTACCTTCATCTATTGGCCAATTGAATGCACTCCAACAATTTGATTTGTGAGGGTGTTGTAACTTGAAAGAACTACCTTCATCTATTGGCCAATTGAATGCACTCCAAGAGCTTCATTTGCAAGGGTGTTCCGACTTGAAATAACTACCTTCATCTATTGGCCAATTGAAGATATTTCAACAACTTGATTTATCAAGGTTTTACAACTTGAAAGAACTACCTTTATCTATTGGCTAATTGAATGCACTTCAAAATCTTAATTTATTAGAGTGTTCGAATTTGGAAAAACTACCTTCATCTATTGGCCAATTGAATGCACTCCGAAAGCTTGATTTGTCATGGTGTTCCAACTTGAAAAAACTACTTTCATCTATTGGCCAATTGAATGCACTCCAAAAGCTTGATTTATCAAGGTGTTCCAAATTGAAAAAACTACCTTCATCTATTGGCTAATTGGATGCACTCGGAAAAGCTTGATTTGTCATGGTGTTCCAACTTGAAAAAACTACCTTCACTAGTGGGTGCATGTGACCTTTGGCCACTATGAAGTCCCCCGGTTTCTTTAAACTAGGTTCATGTTTTAGTTTTTTTTAGAAACTTTTAACTTTTTTATTTTTTATATTTTTATGTGTTTTTTTTAAATATTATTTTGTATAATAAAAA
>Ga0209208_10005138_pt1 | contig 18311 bp, 9 predicted proteins | sample S1TSphfallax_3_FD_187694 | JGI IMG/M metagenome (GOLD analysis project Ga0209208, IMG submission 187694) | Host-associated microbial communities from peat moss isolated from Minnesota, USA - S1T2_Fd - Sphagnum fallax MG (SPAdes) (version 2) | ecosystem: Host-associated > Plants > Peat moss >... | reverse complement strand
GTTTGTTGATTTTTTGAAACCCTTAGATATATATAGGTAGAACTCAGATTTTTTGCATTTTGGAAAATTATGAGAATTCAACCCTGAAAGAATGAAGACTTTGCCCCCAAAAAAAATCATTGCTAGATATTTTTGTTGTGTGTGATTTTTATAGTTTATTTGCACACATCGACTAAATTAATTGATATAAAATCACTTGGGCTTTGTGTTACTTTGCACTATTGATGACAAGGTTGATATATTTAAAAGTTAAATGATTTCCAAGAAAAGATTAGTTACTAGACATTCATAAATCCATGATCATATAAATTTGACTCATGAAATCATTTCCACTTCTATTAATTCTAGAACATGAAAATTTAATTTTCATCTATTGAAAACATTAACTTTTATAGCATTTGTAACATCCCTCAACATATTCTTTGGTACCCCCATGTATTGAATATAGGTGCCAAAGAATATGTGAAACTAATTGTATTTTGATTTTGCAAGCTAGTTGCATGAGAGTTGTAAGTGGCAATCGCCATATAATTAGCAAAAAGTGTAACATTCAATTAATCGGTAACTATTTTTCACCTTGTGTATGGCATTAATTCATGTAGTCATGTCACATGTATGCATTACCACCATTCATTAGATCTAGAATTTTCAATTCCTTTTCAAATTTCAAATCCGCATAGGATATGTGAAGCCATGTGACACATGGTTATAGATTTTTGTAAATCTTGCAACTTACATTTATGGTCTCTATTCATTTGTGCTTAATGTCAAAAAATATAAAAGAATGAATGAAGAAATTGTTGTTCTTTTTAATTTTAAGTTCGTTAGTTTTTATGAAACAATTAAGAGACACTACATAACAAATCTTTTGCATTTCAACTTTTAGTTCAAAGAATGGAACTTCAAGTTAGGAAAAATAAAATCATTCTCATTTAAATAACATGAAGTGAAGACATTTGTTTGAGCAAAATTTTGTTTCTCTTTTTTCAATTGATTGAAACCATCAAAATCTTATTCTTGATGATTGTTGAAATTATAGAAATAATTTGGGCTTGGATTAGTGAGTTAGTGTACATGTGGATGTTGCAACATTCAATTCATATGCCCATCAATTTTGATGGATGTGGATTCACTTAGCAGCATCAAAGGTGATCTAATGAATATATTAGTTCACTTCGAGGTCACCCATGTATTTGGTGGACAACATATTGGATCCAAGACGCCAATCATGGGATTAAGAATGCCAAGAAGGATTTTTAGGTGTTGTAAAGGAAGTTGGTGATGTGGAGGTGCCAACACAATTTGACACCACCCCACATAGTCCACCCCGTCATCCTCAAATATAGGGATATTCCATCACCTTAGCCTAATGTACAAATGATTACAAAAACATGGGAATTGGATATTGGTCTACTAGTTACAAGAGGTGAAGTGTGAGAATCGTGACAAATATTGTAAAGTTATTGCTTTAAGCTCAAAGAGAAAAATTGCTAAAAACTAATTTCATAAAATTGTTTAATGGTGAGTATCTTTCAACAACAATGATGCCAACCAAGGGCATTTTTTATAATTGGACAATCCACCACATTTGTGAAGATTATAGATTGGCAACCAAGTTGACATATTCCAACAAAAGTTCCATCCCTTATTTGAAGAAATCTTTGATGCCCTTGGGGAAGCCATGGTGTTCAACACTTTGGATTTACATTAAGACTACCATTAATTGCCATTGAATGAAGATAACAAGATTAAAACAACATTTTAGGGGGATTGTTTTTAATGGGAAGGATTGTTTATACCAATGGTGATTCAATTTTGCCATTTGATTTGAAAAACACCCTTGTAGACTAGTACATTCGAGGTGATACACAAGAAGAAGCTTTTAAAAAGTTCAAGGTTTGGTTCATGGTCGTTCCCATTTTGTGATGACCTATATGAGGATAACCATTTCAATTACACATTGATTGGAATACTCTAAGGTTGGGAGCTATCCTACTCAACTTGATGATGATGGTCAAAAGTTCATATGGCATACACCAATCAATTCAACACCAAAACAAAATGAAAATGCTTCATAATTGTTTGTGTTATTTCATCTTTATCCTAGCCCATTCACTTTGGTTATGGATCATTAGATTTTAAAATTCATGATGGAATTAGACCATCTCCCATGAAAGCTAATTAGGTGGGCCTTCAAAATCCAAATATATATGGTTATTATACCACCTTTCAAAAAATTATTATGATATTATAAATTTACAACATTCATCATATTCAAACCCATTTTGCCATTATATCAATACGAATTCACATTTTTACAAATATTGATTTTTATCAATTTTTCTAAAAATTAGTTTGCATATAATTATAATTATAAATTAAAATGTCCTTCATAAGGTCAAGCAAGTTTGAATTGGCATAAATGGGTTTTCATAATCAAATTTATTAGCCAACATTGCTTCAATTTGTATGCCTTTGTATAATGGTCTAATCAAGTGTGTAGTTGGATGTAGCTACAACCCATTCATCATTTGACTCATATTGATCAATTGGGGTTTTCCAAATTAGAATCATAAGAAATTGCCCATTTTGAAACAAGTGAACTTTAATGGTTTTTAAGGATATTCAATGTTTGCATCCTTGCATTTTGAACAAAAGTAAAGTGACGATGTTAATATATACATTTTTGCCATTGTGCATTCCCCACATCACATTTTGTCATCTCAACATTGAGTCCTTGTTGGATGCCCCATCAGCAAAAGCCACATTTTATTTTTAATGTTAGGTGACATCTTTTGATAGGTGGTAATCCTTGGTTTGTTGAAAACTTATCTAATGAACATCAAATTTACAATGGTTCTAACAAAAACAAACCAAAAACCTTTATTGGCATTAAATGTTTATTGTGAACAATTAGACTTTGTTACCATTCATTATAATCTCATGTTAATAATGAATGGTAAAAATGTCATAAAATACATTTTCCCCATTTAGTAAACTTGTGAATGTAATCATGTGTGTTTGAGTGTTTGTGTGTGTATGAGAACGAGTTTGATTATGAATGTGTAAACATCTGTGTGTGTAAAAACACATTGAAGTGTTGAAGAGGGTGTTTTGAGAATGGGTTATCCCACATTCAAATAGGTTATACAAGCATGTTAATCACAAATGAGTTCATATTTACAAGCTCAAAAAATATATGTTCATAATCCTCCTTAAATGTAGGTAAGTTAGCAAGAAAAGAAAAGGAGGTCACACCTCCCACCTCCCCTTTGAATTATGGTAGGAAGGAATATGTTTTGAGAGTTAGTATTTTGAAGAAAAAGGTGTGTGTGTGTGTGTGTGTGTGTGTGTGTGTTTTTTTTTTCAAAATGTTGTCCAAGTGATTAGAATAATACAATGATCAACACGGAACATGCAAAAGTTGATGAAGCTTTCATCAAATTCTTTTTAAAAATTCTTAGTGCTTTGATGACTTTTCCATTTAAAAATAGAGTTAACTATACCATGTTATACCATGGTCTTATTTACAACCTTGTTGGGATAATCATTGGAATAATTGCTCAAGAATGGTTCATCATGTATTAACAACAACAACATATGAATTCATAGATTAATGAATTAAAGGTGAATCTTGAATAAGGACTTATGTGACTATTTATGCAAAAATACTCTTAACATATATTTAAAATATTTGTAAGTTATAAAAAAAGATTGACCCTAAAACATGTTGCATTATAAATACATTTTAAGAATCTCCATAGAATTATATCATTTTCAAATCCTTTAAAAACCATTTAGGAGTACATCAAGTAATAAAAACATTGGTTAGAATGTGTAATGAATGGGTTTTAGTACTCTATCCTCATTAGATTCATTTCAAATTATTTCACATGTTTTCATAATATATTAAAAAGTAGATCATATAAATTGCACATTAAAACAAATTTTAATATTAATACAATTTTCAACACTAAAACATGAAAAACCAAACATTGGTTACGTGTTTTATGGCTCATTTACTTGTGAATGTACCCATAGATTTTTTTGTTTCTGCATTAAAATCCTTTGTTAATTAGTTGGAAGCCTTTTTAATCCCTATACTTAATGCATAATAAGTCTTACCAATGATGAAAAAGAAGAGTGTTAGTTTAGTTTATTTGGGAGGTAGATGACCAATTGTATTTCTATGTTTTCAAGGTATTAATAATAATTTCTTGAATATCTTTTTGTTTAAATTTGAATGTGAAGGATTAATGTGAAGGATTGTGTTTGAAAATAATGACTATAGATAGATAGATATTTAAAAAGTTAACCATGACACTTGTGACAAATTAAAAGGTAATGAATCATGGTGTTTGTATTAACATGCATGTAAAGTTCCCATTGATTCATGACAAAAACCCAACTTTATGTGTGTAAACACCTATAGAAGGAAATTTTAATTAAATTTTTTTCCTCATAAATAATTGGGAAATTATTGAATTGTAAGATAGTACAAAATATTACTTTTGAAAACTTCATTGAATTCAACATTTCCCCCATTATCATGCTTAATAATCAAATACATCAACAAATAATGTATGTATGATGCAATCTCTAAATTAATAATTTTTTTGAAATTGACGAAAGAAATAACACTAAAAATATGATGATCAAAATTGTTTAAAAATTTAATAAAAAAACACACAACACAAAAAGGAAATTTCAAAGTTTGTCAAATTGGCAAAAAGATGTTGAAGTAAAAAAATGAAACAAACACTTATGCACAAGTAATAAATTAAAATGAGTCAAAATGATAAATATCTACGAATTTGGGAACAAATATTAATTGGAACATTAAAAAAATCCAAATCATTAAAAAATATATATATCACAAAAATATTACATCATAATCATAATTAAAATTATCACTCAAATGAAGAATCTGATAGTAATTTTTTAATAAAAATTTCACAAAGATCAAAATGATAAAAGTTACAAATTCAGATTTTTTGTTATAGTTGATGACCTAGGTAGCTTTTGGGTCTAAATTTAGGGGAAATTTTACTTTTTTATACAAAAAATTCAAAAAAAAAAACAGTATTTCATATTTTTTCATTATTCTACAAAAAAATCATTAGGCTATGAAATTTCATCACAAAATTGAATGAAATGATGAATTCATTTTTTTCAAGTTTGAATTTCATGGGTAAGAATTGGTTTTTAACACTTTTATCAATATCATGTTTTAACCATTATGTGTTATCTTATTTCAAATTAAAATTAAATGACAATAGGGTTGTGTGACAAATAATCATTTTATTATTATTAGATAAATATCTTTATTTTTCAATAAGCCTTAATTTTATTAATTTAAAATTCATTTGTTGTTAGTTATTGTATTCATATGATTTTTATATGTTCATATCATGACTAGCTTGATATACAATGTTAACATGATCATGTGTTTGTGCACAACATCTAATAACTTATGAGATAACATATATTTGTTGAAAGATTTCAAATCAATAGCAAATTCTATTGTCATTTCTAAAGTATTTCAATGTCATTTCATGAAGGGCTATAATCTCATCTATAAATAATTTAACCATTTTATAAAAAATATTAATTGCAAGATTAGTCACCCCATTTAATTTTTTCAAACAAGTGGATAAGTGTTTATAAAATATTTGGGAAAAAAGGACGTTTTTCATAATTGTACATTTATTTTCCATGGCAACTCATATTGTATAATCATGTTTCACATTATTATTTAGAATGGATCAAATGTCTAAAAGGAGTACCATCAAATAATCTCATTTTTCCATACAATTTTTCAAACAATTATATTTTGAAATGACCACCTTCAAATAAGTTAGTCTTCAAACATTTGTGTTTTAAATTGATAAATACTTGTTTCAATACTGAAAATTCAAATTTCCATCACATTCATGAATAAAGTTTTGACTGGAACAAACAAGGATAGGATAGTTAATCAAATTTGAGAACTAAATAAACACAATTTTTAAAGAATTGTTTTGGATACCTATGTTTTGAACTAGAATGTTTTTGGTTAATTTGATCATCATATATGCACATTTGTTTAATTTTCAATGTCAAATGTTCAATAAAATAATTATAATTTAAAAAATACTAAAAGTGAAACCTCAATCCAGCCTTAATCATAAATAGACTTAAACACCAAATATGAAAATGAATATATATTTTAAAACTTATATGAATAATAGAAAAGAACATAAATGTGAAATAAAATGAAGAAAAATATGGTGTAAGGTCATACATTTTATTCACATTAATTTTCTTGAAAATAACTAGATTTGATTACTTGTTGAAAGAATTAGATCCAAAAAAGTGTGCATAAACACCTTCATATGTTTCATTATTAAAAGAACCTTCTTAACACCATAATTGTTTGTTATGAATGACAAGTGGATAGTGTTAAATGAACTTTATCCATTATGGTTGAAAAGTGCATTATGTTAAATTAACTTCATGAGGGTCATAAAATTAAACCATTTTGCACATTCTACAATTCCACTATTTCTAGGAAAAACCACCTAATCACAACCATAATGCACACATTTATTTATTTATTTTAACTTTTAATTCAATGATGTGCATGTTGTGATTTGATTTTCAACATTACTTGTTATGACCACACATGTGATTGTGTGATCAACAACATGATGCATAATCTTAACAAGAAAAATACTATTCATCAATAATAATTGTGTGAAAGTTCTATAAACAAAGCCAACAACAAATTGGTAAATAAATTTGACAAAGTTGACTTACACATAGTCTTAATGATGATTGTGAAACAACAAAAACTTATCAAGGGTGTGATTTGGGTTTTTTATTAACAACAAATTTTCTCAACAAATTTACCTTGGTTAATAAATTCTATCACTTCAATTTGGCCATGAAAATTCTTATATATATATATATATATATATATATATAAGAATTTTCTATTGACATCATTAATGATCCCAAATGATAAAATTAACTTAATTACAAAAAACATTAAATTCAAATAATGTATGAAAAGCTAAAATGGAAATCTTAACATTTCAATATATAATTTGTGATATATCATATATGCAAAAATCATAACATCACTTTAATGCAACAAGCATTGATTAATTAGGTATATTGATATATCTTATCTTATGATTTTAAGAACATAATTACATAAAATATTCATAAGTTCAACTTATCAAGTTTCATAATGAAATACAATTCCATTGGGGAAATTGAATCATGTTACTTTGAGAAGAATCAAAAGGTTGAGCACGATAAGAATGACAATCTCATCTTCCTCTAACAATATCATGGCAAAGTAAGTTCATTCACCATTTTGAAAACACAAAAACACCCACAACCATGTTTTAGCCAGTAGCTTGAATCCTAAAAGTACATTTGAAGGACTCTAACATCATGTTATGCAAAGAATAAATTGCACCTTATATATATATATATATATATATATATTAGTCTAATAGTCCAAGTTCATACAATATGTTTACATCCAAGGTAGAAAAATGCATTAGGCAAACCAATAACAGAAAACATGATGTTTTGGTAAGTACTTCAACAGTGAAAAAAATAGAAATGCACATCTTGTGAATGACAATTTCAAATACGAGCATTTGTTGTTTTTGAACTTGTAATAACACCACCTAGAAATGTTTCATACACCTCAACACGAAGATGTTTTCATTTTTTGTCCAAAATAAAATTCATGTTGAATTGCAAAATCATGACTTATGTACGCCTTCACAAAATCATGAAGTCAAATAAGTAGATGCAAATACACCTTTCATTTTTTTAAATCCTTGGATGTACTTTGTATTCTTCCATGGTAGACTTGAATCCTTTACAATCATGGCTTTTAAGATATCTAAGTCTAATGACATCCATTTCATGATCAAGATCTTGATTTGATCTACCACTCAAGTTACAAATCCAAAACTTGTTGCTTTTAAACCACCCAAAGCTATATGTTCTAGCATAATTTCAGCTTGATGACAACATATGACACCAAATATCAATCAGCTTTGATGTTGTTTCTTATATGGTAATAAAATGTTTGACATAGAACCTATTCATGAGGCTATTGGCTTCATCGTGGCCTAACAAAAAAAAGACATGCACGCACAAAGGAAAAAAGATACTTACATTATCCAAAAAACTTATTTGAGAACAACAATGGTGGTCATAGTGCAAACACATAGTAGTAACTTGTGCATCAACACTAGCCTTCAACCTACATGAACCTAACACTTTAAACATTGGAATAATCCCTTAACAAACTAGGTAAAGGTATGCAGTTCAATGGTGAGAAATTGCAAATAAGAACAAAAAATTGAATCGTTGACAAAATCCTCTTCTTAAAACATATAATGACTAAATTTGTTTCAATATTGAACATCTACTAACTATGGTGAAATGTCCAACATAAGATTCCATCCATTATATGAAACTTCCATACAAAAATCCCAATCTAATTTGACAAAAAAAAATTGTTGGGATCATATATTTATTGTGGAATGCATCAATTGTTGCCATGTATGGTTCACAAATTTACCTAGAGTTGCAAGTGAAAAGACAACACCTAGATCAATCACAAACTAGAAGATCATGGCATGCTCTTTCTACAAAATGTAATTTATTGTCCTTCAGCCTTGAGTCCTCTTCCCTTCTAAACCTAGAAGTCTTCTAACTACTATTTAGATGGATTATCTTTGCCCTCTCAACTACTTGCAAGTCCCTTGGTTTTAGTGTTGTTGAACAACTAGTTCACCAATCAAATGTTCACAGAAGTTGGGTAGGATATTAAGGGTAGTCATTTAGAGCATAACCACAATAAACACTTTAAACATAACCATCGCTAGTCCATCATGGCTCTTGGCTTCATCTTTGATTTGGGATTATTGCAAATCGAAAAAAATAAATGTCTCAATGTTTGCAGAAATTTCAGCAATCCATAATGTGATATCTTCAATTACAATAAGCTTTTGGTATTAGAAAATGGGGATAGAAATAAAGGGATACCTTTTGTGATGAAAGGGGGGAGTAACTAAAATAATGTGATTAGTTGTTGTTGTCGTCGTTGTTGTTAGAGTGTAAGATTGGTCCCTCTAGAAAATGGTGGATAATTAGGATTTCCACAAAACTGGATTATGTTACATAGAAACTAGAATTGCAATGTTCAGACCCAAGCAAAGGAAAACAAGACCCAGGCCAATGATTAAAATTTTATAATTTTTTCACCACTTTAGAATGTAGATTTCTATGAGTCTTTATTTGAGGGTATTGTCTCAATTATGATACACTCCTTGCATTTTTTTACTTTTATTAACCCCGGTTTTAAATATTCTTTAGTTTGAGCTCCAAAATGAAGAGGTCTTCTAGGACCTCCAATATTGAAATGCAGCAAAATGTAGTGATCATAATGTTGAAATATGTAAAACCCTATTCCAAGATCTCAAATTCAATCCTAGATTATTTGTTTACTTTTTGTTTCCTAACTAGTCTTTTTAATGTTTTGTTGTAATGTTGGCTTGGAGTATGGATTTCCAAAAATTCTAACATACATTTCATTGTCATTTTTTCCAAAACATTAAATTGGGTTGAATTTTTAGGTTTTTCTTCAACAATGCCAAGGTCTAAACTCTTAATCATTTCTTGAAAGAGGTGAGAGAATGTCAAGTCAATGGGTGCCAAGTGGCCACACAATTCAATTTTGTGTGTGTTTTGAAAATTTGAGTAACATTGGACATTATCATAGAACACACAACAATATGAACGTCAACAATACCTTGTGGTACTCTCATGGCAAGGAAGCAATGTGGTCAGTGGCTCAAACTCCTTTGGATGCTGGTGCTTGTGGGGGGAACTAGGTGAATCATTATCACCAAAGTGTGGGAGAATATTGAGCTTATGATTCATTTCAAGGAAGAATCGGTCATCCAAAGTTCCAATTGTTACAATTACCATTACAAGGTGTCCATAGTCAAAATTTGGATGATAGCAAGTTCAATAATTTTTTTACTATATCTTTTACCTTGGCATATGGTATTATGATCCAAAATTTTGAAAATTCAAATTGCAACTTCCAGTTAATGGTGGAAGTGTTGTTTGCTTTGAGAAAACTTGATTCAAGACTTATCAACTAGTATTAATCTTGTTGGTTTTCATCTATTTTTGGAATGGTAGTCCAACTAATAGTCTAGATTTGTATGTTAGTAGCCACTACCTAAACTTCCATGAAAAAAGGAGCTGGAATCCCTACTTTAGATATTGATGAAATTTTTTCATACTCTAATAGCTTATATTGTACACATTTTTGTAGGGTCAACAATGTTGGACTCATATAACATCAACAATAACTAGGAGAAGGAGGTTGGGAAATGTGATTGATTATTGGGCCTCATGTCCCTTGACATTAAATGACATTGCAATGTTAATTAAGATTTTTGGAGTGTTAGATTTTCCCCAAAATGAATCACTTGTTATATCCTTATGAATACAATATGTCAAAATTGGACATTGTATGTGATCTTTTGAATATTGGCAAGGTCATGTCCATTTGTTAACTAAGTTGTTTTTGAATAGTGGCAAGGTCATGTGCATTTGTTAACTAGCTTGTGCTTGTGCTTGTGCTTGCACTATTGGGCTGTTTGGTCAATAGCATGAATGTCACCTTAAATCAGTGAACAATATAAAGATCAACCCTTCTCTTATACAAAAACTTTCTTGAATTTTTGGCAAATGTTTTCTTCAAAACATGAAATTTATGATTAATCTTTTGGGGTTTCAAGTCAAAAAAATCACCACAAAAAAACATTGATCACTACACATTATGGATATAAATTTATTGTCATGTGTCATAAATTGAATCGTGCATGTTGGATTTTAAGTATTTTTCACACTTGACTAAATGAAAACCTTATGAAATGTTTTAAATTAATGACAAACTATAACAAAATTTTAAATGTTTCAATTTTCAAGTCGGTGATCATTAGTCATGTTTCTACATGGCATTATCACGGATACATTAAAAAGCTAAGATGTTGTATTATCATTTGAACCATATTGGTAATGCAATGTGATATAGAATGACTACACAATGTATATAATAATATTTTCTCAAGGATTCATATTATAGTAATATAGTTATTTGTTATAAAGTCTAGTGGATTAAGCATTGGAACCTTGTGTTTTATTGAAACAAAGGTAGGATTAATGCTTAAGTCACCATGGAAAAATACACAAGGGTTGAATGGCCATCAAAACTTGTTTTTGCACCAAAAGTCAAAGCCAAACCACCATAATGACATGTTAAACCCCCACACTTTCTGAAAAATGAAATTGATTGAATGTTCTCACATAACCTTCCCACATCAATGAAAAACAATTTTTTGGTTCCCCACAACCTTCATTAATTAATTTATGATCCCACAACTTGGTTTCCCCACATAAAAATAACGACCAAAAGATTTGAATATAATGAATGCATGGGATTGTTTCATTAGAAACTTTCCCCCATAGTGGCAAAATAGTTTTATTATTTTCTCACAAAAGATCATCTTGCAAAAGGTCTAAACAATTAAAACTTTCCTATGGTGCTAAAAATAATAGCGTTGTGAGGGTTTTAATGTGTCACTACAATAGTTTGGTCCTAGGTCTACTTACACTTTGTACCAATTAAATTTGTATGCTTCATTACATCATGATATTATGCATGTCGAGTTAACTTCCATCTCTTTATCTTGTGCATAATGAACATATCCTTTCTCATATGCTTCAAAAATTTCAACATATATTCAAAATAATCATCTCTGTTGGTAAAATTCATTAATCTCAATTTTATAGATGTTAAGATGGTAGAGTATGTTCACATCTATAAGAATTGGGGTAGCTAGTGTCTATGTATATGAATAAACAATTACGATTCAACATTGCAATGTTGTTCATCATGTGGTTTTCTATCAACCATTAAACTAAGTCTTATGTGCTTCATTCTTTCAAAGATTTTGGATTTTGATTGATAGTCATGTCTATCATATCAATAGAATCTCACAATTCTTACAACTACCTACCCAAGATAGTATTTTCCTTGGATGTGGGCCAACATATTTTACTCACAAGTGCATGATTAATGCACGGTGCAATGAACAATGCATCCTCACACAATGCCAATTCGAACAAATTGAGATAAAATTGTATTATAAATTGTCATGTTGTGTTTCATGAAAAATATATTGTTGAGATCAAGAGTCAAAGTACATACAACTTTAATGACCCACTTGATAAAATTGGAGTTTCCTTTATTGTGTTGCATGGCAAAATGAGGTTTGATCTTTAACCCTAACCTTAAAATTTGTTTTAAAACATTTTGATAACCTTAACCAAACCCTAAAATCCCATAAGAAATTTTTAACTCATTCCAAACCCTAACCCATAAACCTTAAAATCGGTCTACAACTGATTTAAACCCCAAAGCCTAATCCCAAAATATGATCAACAACCCTTATTTTGACCCTACCCATTACCCTGTTACTTTAAAATCCAAACATTTTTAAAAAATTGACAACTTTGAAGATCACAAAGATGGGTCACTTGTAAATCTAACATGAATGATAATTGTAAATACCACAAGAAAAGTCAATTCATCAAATTTCATAAACCACCAAAATGAATTGGTCAAACTTTTGAATAATGTTTGTGTGGCTTGCATTGTGATCAACACATATTAAACACCAATAGCCAAATCCATGGATTGAATACTCCCCTCCTCCCATCTCATGTGCATTGATAATATCCCCAAAGTTGGTAGTGAAAAATGCACATTGAAAAACATTGTAGTCTTTTGATCCACATTTTCAAATATTTTTTCATCGCTTAAAAATGAGTTAAAATCATCACTCCCAGAAAAAGAGACATGACTAGATCTTTAGAAAATCATTTATTTTGTTCAAGTGAAAATGAAAAGTAATTTTTTAATAAAGGATATTTTTCATTATATAGTTTTCCCATGAATTTTTTTGTGTAAATCTTAAATTCTTACCTTCACACCAAAACCCTTTCGCATCAATTTTTTACATTGACCTTAGTCCTTGATCATTTTAGATACACACAAAGCCTAACCCTAAAGTTTGGTTTGTAAGAAAATTTCAATCCATAACCTTAAATCATGGTCCCTAACCCCAACCCTAGAAAGTGGTTTATAGCTTCAACATTTTACATGGGCACAAACCATACCTTTAAAACTTAAACCTTAAACCTTAAATTTTAAAAATCAAACTCTAAAACCTATACTCTAAAAACCTTTAAAACTTCAAATTTAAACCCTAAAAGCCAAAATAAAAAAACCTTAAACTTTAAACTTATACCTTAAAGCCCAAACTCAAAAACCCAAAACCGAAACTTTAAATTCTAAAAATCAAACCCTATAACTTAAACCCTAAAGTCCCAATTTAAAAACCCCAAACCCCAAACCCTAAAAATTAAACTCTATAACCTGAACCCTAAAAACTTTTAACATAAACCTTAAAACCCCAAAACCAAAACTTTGGATATAAACCCAAAAACCTTTGCAACTAAACTTCAACACCAAAACTTCAATGTTAATCCTAACCTAAAACCCTAACATCTAAACCCTATCACTTTAGACCTATAACTCTACAATTAAAAAAACCCATGTAACATATACTTAATTGAGCAACTCTCAATTGTGATTGGTTGCCCCTTTGTGAGTCTCATATTGAGTTTTGGTGTTTGGTCATGAATATTTGGGACTTCGTAAATAAAATAAAAAAGGGCATGACGAGATGAATAGGGTGCCAACTAGGCTTGAAAGAAGGGCTGAATGGGTCATGACTTTATAGATAATTTTAATGTATATAAATTTCCAATCCCATTTTAAACTTTTTGTATTGTCATAAATGTATTTATAATCATTATAATATGATGCGTGCATCAAATTATGAGATGTAATAAGACATCATTTTTGTTAATTAAAATGGTAAAATACCAGCCCGCAACAATTTTACACCATTTTGACTAAAATCTTTATCAAAAAATACTAAAAAGGCAAGTTTATTCTTGGCACTATTCATGCTCTTAGTTTTGTTCCAATGTGAGCAATAGTATTGTGTATCCACAAATTCAGTAAGAAATTGTGCAATAAATCCAAATAATAAACAAGATTGATTTTACAAAATGAGATGTTTGTCTATAAATCAAAGATATAATGATGTCTAGCAATTCACAACATTGTTTGCTCATTGAGTACAAGTTGTAATGTAGTAATAATTATAAAAATGAAACTCTCTCTTTACCGCAGCAAATGTGTGCACATACATGGTTTTTTGGAAGCTCTTCAGTTGTTGCAAAGTTTCTTGGTTATTATAACAATTGAGAAACTGAAAAAGTGAAAAAAGAGAAAGGATTGAAACAAAACTCCGCCGTGAGATAGAATTAGGTTCGAAAATTGAGCTCAAAAATTAACACTTCCAGAAATTGCCCCATTTCAAGGTCAGAGTCAAAATGTACAGCAAGTATGGAAATCGGAATGAAAAGCTGTAAAATTCTTCTTGGCATGCTGAAATCAACAGAGGTGTCAAAAGCAGGGTTGCTATGTCCATTGCTGCTCTCCATGATTATGAGGTCTGATTTACTGAACTGATGTCAAATTCCTGGGACGTCATTCATCGGCTACTTCAACTCCAGTAAGCAGCAATAGAAAGCAAACTAGCAAAGCACTGAGCAAAGCATTAGCAAATACATCTCTTCCCTTATGCAGAGGTGAGGCTAAGGAATTGATTAGAATAAATGCAATCCTGACTGTTTGCCCATATTCTTCTCACATGATATATCCTTCATGTATTCTAGTAGCATTGATTTTGATGGTTTGACCTTCAACCAACATATGTGATCTGACAGTTTGTTGTGAAGGTATCAGGAAGGAGAAGGCATTGCTGTCAGTGCCTTCCACCCTCAACCTCAGGCTCTGCCGTTGTTCATGCGGGAGAAGGCACTGACAGCAGTACCATCCTCTATACTTACCTCCCGCACACTTGTTAAGCTCAACTTATACTGGATGGGAGTCCCTCAGTATGTTTGTCAAAGTGCCCATAACTGGAGCATCATGTAGTATCATAGTTCTCAAGCAACAGTAACATGACACAAACAAATTTGTTACATTATCCTGCATTGAGCTCATGGATATCTGCAGGTACAGCTTCCAAGCACTTGTAACCACCCACAAAGTACAGAACACAGACCATGATAAGTGGGGTGCTGGACCATACTTGGAGCACTACACTTCAATGACTTTCTACATGCACAGAAGATAGATATTCTTACCACATCTAATGCTTATGTAAGTTCTGATTCTTTACAAGAAATCATAGACCATTATGGAAGGTACCAAGTCTGCAAGGCTGGAATGCATCAGGTGGAAATATTGACAGCACGCCATCTTCCCAGATGGTCACTTGATCCTAACAAAAAAATTGCAAATTAGACTCCACATATATTGGAGCTCTCAAATTACATCAAGATAGTGGACATATTTGGGATAAGGAAGATGTAACATATGTTTTCCATGGCTGCCAAGAACTCAACAAAGGGATGGGGATGAGTTTCTACCTTCCATCTTCAGACCCTCGCCCCTTGATCAAATCAATCATCTCAACTGACTGCAATAACAGAAGAAAGAATTTGTAGTTCAATTTTATGCTTATGACTATGGCAACCACACATCAAATTAGTTTAAATACTACTTGTAAAATGGAAATAAATTTTCTGCCCTAGTCTCTACACATTGCATCACTTCATCAATGCAACCAATTGAAAATCACTAAGAGAGCAATCCTAGAGTCATAAGTTAACTCTGGTCATTCAGTACATTCAAGGCAGGGAATAGTGTAAAGTTACCTTACAGACAATGGTATCACCCAAAGTGATGGCAGCCTCAAACACCTTTCGCACCCTCTCATTCTTCACATTCCGAGGATGTACTCTGCATTGTTCCATGGTGCACAAAGCCCTTTACAATCATGGCTTCTAGGATATGTAAGTCTAAAGACATCCATTAGATCACAGATCTCCATATGATCAAGCTTTTCTAAGCCACCCAAAACTATATGTTCTATTAGAATTTCAGCTTCACTTTGTAAAGTTTAAATAGCATATGGCACCAGAGATCAATCAGCCCTACTGCTGCTTCATATATGGTAATAGAAAGATTGACATAAAGCCTATTCATGAAGCTACAGGCTTCATCATGGCCTGAAAAAGAGAGAGAGAGAGAGAGAGAAAGGGAAAGAGATACATACGTTATCCAACCAGCACGTTTGAGAACAGCAATGGTGGTCACAGTGTAAGCACACAGTAGTAACCCTTGCGCCAACACCATGCTTCAACCTACATGAACCCAGTGCTTTTACACATTGTAATAGTCCCCTAACAAAGCAGGTGAAGGCAGGCAGTCAATGGTGAGAATTTGTAAATGAGAAAAAATTGCTTTAAAAGGCTCTCTTGTGAGACACATAATGACTAAATCTGCTTCAATATTGAACACTCTATTGACTCTGGCAAAATGTCCAACATAAGATTGCTTTCATTACATGACACTTCCATACAAAAATCTCTATCTAACTTGACATAAAAAAAATGTTGGGATCATATGTTATTGTGGAATCCATCAATTGTTGCCATGCATGGTTCACAAATTTACCCAGGAGTTGCAGGTGAAAAGACAACACCCATCAATCATGGTCAGGTTTTAGGGTTTTTGGTCTCCTTCAAGAGCAAGAAAGATTGACATGGCATAGTCTCTAGATACCAAGTGTAACATGGTGTCTCTTCACTCTTATAGCCCTAATGACTCCTCCTTTCTGAACCTGCAAGTCTTCTAACAACTGTTAAGTTGGATCATCCCTTCCCCCCTCAACGACTTACAAACCCTAATGCTTTTCAATGGCCAGTTTATCTATGAATCCTCATAGTAGTAGCTGGGTTGGATAGCATGGCTATAGAGCATCTAGCACAACCACAACAAGCTAGCCCATGGCTTCATCCTTGATTTTGGGACAGTTACAAATCGATGAAGATAGATAACAGGAATCCTTTCACATATTTGGCAATCCATAACGCCCAATTTTTTCTTTAATTACAGCAGGCCTCTAGGGTGTTAGAAAATGAGGACAGGAGCAGAGGCATACCTTGTGTGATGGAAGGGAGTAGTTGAAATAGTGCGATGATCACTTGCTGCTGCTGCTGCTGCTGCTGATGATGATGATGATGATGGAGTATAAGAATCTGTCCCCCAGGAAAATGGCTGATGATGGTTTCCACAGCACAGGATCCGTGTTACACAGAAACTGCAGCACTTGGGTTCAACAAATACTTGAAGGAGAAGGTAATGTAAAGTTCTAAGCAAACGCACATTCACAGACTAGGAACGATCAATTTCCTGAAGCATCATTGAGACCACAAAAGTAGCCTCAGTAGTGTCCGAACTGAAGCCCATAAATTGGCCTTTGCTGACTTTCTGTATTCTACGCATCCCCACGACCAAGAAAGGCATCTCACTATTATTGCAAGCTGCACAAATCCATGCCTTTTTTAAGACTTTTCGGCGTCCCTAAAATGCGATGATGCTTTACAATCTGATGACAACTTCAACTGCCAAATTTCGAAACCTTTTTTGCAACTTTTGTTCAAGCTACAATGAGTAATTTGACCATTGGATCTTCCTGATGTTGTCACAAGAACCAATTTTTGTGGTTGTCTTTTCAACAGTTTTCCAATTCCAAGCTCAATTCCACCCAGGTGACTGAATTTTTCAGCTGCTAGATTTTAGGGTTTGATGTTAGATTTTTGATGTCACCATTGACAGTAAAATGTCACTACTTATGAAGATGACTCATTTCCCTTTTAGGGCTCAAGAATCCTACTATATTTTGGCAACCTACTCAAACATGTTGTCTGAACAGCAATATCAGAATTTTTTTTCCTTGAAATCTTGCAACTTTGGTGAATTTTTTTTCTCACAAAAATCCTTCGTATGAGTTGAGCTGGATTTTATTTTGTCTCCAGGTTGTGAAAACTGGCTTGGATCTAGTTGTCAGAGGTCCTCCCATTGACATGCTAAACCCCTAGGATCCCAGTTGTCCTAATTATTGATGCTGAAGATAAATGATTTGCATACACATTACATGATAGAAACTCACAGAAAAATGGATATGTCAATTGTACATCAGTTTATTACTTGCACAAAATGAACTGCTACT
>Ga0209208_10005137_pt1 | contig 18311 bp, 20 predicted proteins | sample S1TSphfallax_3_FD_187694 | JGI IMG/M metagenome (GOLD analysis project Ga0209208, IMG submission 187694) | Host-associated microbial communities from peat moss isolated from Minnesota, USA - S1T2_Fd - Sphagnum fallax MG (SPAdes) (version 2) | ecosystem: Host-associated > Plants > Peat moss >... | reverse complement strand
TGCATGCAAATTTCATCACTGTGCTTTTTGATTTGAGTTTCATCCAAGCACTTTGGCCCACAACATTGCATGTGAATTTCATCCAAGTATTTCAACCAGTGACATTAATCGTGAAATTTCATCCACGTACTTTGACCCATGACATTGCATGTGTTTGAATAATTGTTTGCATTGCATGCTTCCGATGATACCCTCAATATCTATTTGATTTATTGGTCCTGAACTTCACAAATAATATACAGAACCTTTTGACATTCGCCTTGAACATTGGTCTTTGATCCCGATTCCAGTAGTGACATAAGTTCTAAACTCAGAATCACATTTACTTATTACTTACAAATTCAACATTGCACTGATAATATGTACTGATAATATTAATGTTTGTTGATAAGAACATGCCCGACAATCAAGTTACAAAAATGCTTCCTAACAAGTACACTTTTGACCTACAACAAAACATGCACAACAATCAAGTTACCAAAATGCTTCATTAAAGTACACTTTTACCATATAACTTCTAAAACCATAGTTGATCTTATAAAGCCTTGCAATATCCATTTCACACCCATTGACCATGAGCTTAGTAACCATACACTTTTGGGAATTTCCATACATCATGACATCTTTACACCCATACGACAAGAAACACAAATTATGCTCCATTCATATCTTATGCTTCAAATCCCATTACTTAATCCTTAGATCCTCTTGGTTACTGTCAATGTAGAGCCTCAATATTCCACCTTCTAAGAAACATTATATTCAAAAGTACAATATTCAATCCCGTTACTCACACACATATCCTAAACATTCACATGTTAATGTACAATTTGTCATACAGTAACTTGTGAATCTAGAGAGGTACTCAGCACCAATCACATATGACCATGACCCATCCTTTAATTTCACAGGCACAATTTGAAAGTGAAACATTCCACATTTACAATAGTTCATGAACAAGGTTCATTACCTACCTTTGTCACTGACCATGAAATGGGACAGATTTGGAAATTACACAAAGCCATGTATGCTACAGATTTGGTATTCAGCAGTAGCTGCTGGGCTTACCTCTGCTTCTGCCTCCTTGGTTCCTTACTTTCCTTGCCCACATTGGAACTGCTAGGACTGGGATCCATTTGCACAGGTGGTCCATCATCAGATCCTTCTGAACCCATTGCAGGTATGGAAACATTTCAGATGATAGAATACAAAGTAGAGATGTTTTCTAATGATCAGTTTTTCAAGTACAAGTTATAGAGAACAAGTTAATGAAGGGTACAAGTTATTGAGTGTCCCCAAGTTTCAAGACACTTTGTTTGTGAGGAGAACAGTACCTCTGCTCTGCCCTGGCTGCCCCTTGCCCTCCCCCAACCCCCATCTTCTCCATTGACAAAGTTTCCATCAACTTCAAAGAAATATAGCTTTGTCGCTATGATATAGATATATAAACTCATGTGGAGAATTTTTTTTTAAAGAACCCATGTTGATGAATTTTTTTAAGATGGAAGAAGAATCCCAGCTTTAATACATTGTTGCTTGCATTTACACAACTAATTTTTCTATGCCGGTCCTTGAATGATCTCTCTCTCTCTCTCTCTCTCTCTCTCTCTCTCTCTCTCTCTCTCTCTCAGCAAATTTGCAAGGAGCCATACAAGTAGCATGGCTCCAGACCACAAAAGAGGAGCCAGTCACTGCATGCAGTGGTAATCTTGGTCCCCTCAGAAAAGAGTAAGCCAGTGACCGCTTGATTAAATTTCCCCCTGTCCCAGGCACAACCCAAACAAAATCAACATCAAGTTGCAAATGATGCACACCCATCATCCATAAATCATTTGAAAACAAAACATTCCACACCTCAACTTTGACTACAGGGATTAGCAACAGTTTCAAGGTGATCCATTTCTGATAAGTAAACATCCCTACAAGCTGCTGTATAATAATGGCTCAAAAAATGCAAAAACATTCAGGATTGGAAGTCTTACCAGCTGCTACTGTGCACTACCCACACTTTCAACTGGAACGATGCCACCATCTTGCCACCCACTTCAAGACAGCATGCCTCATTCCTGGCTCCCACAGTGGTAGCACACACAAATATTAAAACACTGTACCACAATGACTAGCCATTCAAGATAATTGGGGGGAAATGTAAATCTGCCACCATCCGCTCCTCCTCTGTCCAGTCAGAGCTCCACTTCCTGCATTTCATCAACTACTAAAGATTCTGTGCCTTGACTTGATGTATAAGTTTGCACCAGCATAACCCCATTTGGGTCCTTATGTGCTGTCGCAATGCCACTTCCCTCTGCTGAACCTAGTGGTGGTGGGATTGGTGGGGGAGATGGCAGTGAGGAACTGAAGAAATTCATGTTGTTTGTCAGTGGTGACCCTGAGACTGAAGCTGCAGGATGCATATAGCGTGAGCCACGGAATTCATTGTACACGCCATAGGATGCTCTGTAAGAATCTTCTTCACTAGGAAACTGTGATGGGTGGAAGGAGGTTTGGTATCCATCCCAAGAAGCAGATCGTGTATGCGCTTCAGTGCTGAAGGTGGGAGGAACGGTCCTACTACTAGTGACAGAAGGGTAAACACTACCATCAACAGCAGAAGGTGCAAAGCCATTATCTGACATTGGCACTCCAGGTACCATCATGGAAGAGGTAGCAATGTTCAGCTGGCCTGCATCTGTTGAGTTGGAATATGAGTTTGCAGTATCCAAGTATCCTCCCTTGCTGGTGATCTCATCCCCGCTGTTGTTCATGGTATCAGCAAACTCACTCCTGCTCTCATTCAGTGCAGTTCCTGGTAAAGGTGTGGGGATAAACATAGCAGGCATGGCTGTGCCCACTTTGCCTGCTGTTGGAACTGGAACAAAAGGAGCTACTACTGGTTTCAGAGCACTTGCAGTTCCGCTGGTATTGAAAGTGTCCACATACCTGCAGCAGAACAATGATTCCCACATCAAAAATCCCATGCAAGCAGAGATCCTCTTTTGGGTTCAAGGTTCAGGGATGTAAAAACGAACCAAGAGGCATCACATTCATGATGAACACAAAACTCCACAAAAACCTTATGAGACCATGAGCCAATTTCTAACACTCTGGCCTTTGAAAGCAATACCTGGACCGGACACCCTGTGACCGTGTCCGGGAAGAATGGGTGCCACTACTAGGAGGAATTGGAGGGGTGCCAGGCTTTGAGGAAACAGCTGGCGCAGTGACTTGACTTGTCTCTGGAGATGTTGACCCCATAAAGTTGGAAGAAATTGGAGGAGGTGGCAATGGCTCCTCGGGTGGGAGTTCAACACCTTCTTCCACCCATCTCTTGAGCTTCTCATCATATCTGAACTTGTTTGTGTCTCCAAGTTTAGCCTGATCAGTTATGAACCCAAGTGTAAGATCGCCTCTTCAAACTAGCAACAACCCATTTCCTTGTGAGAAGACTAAAACCATTTACAATCTCATCAGCAACCCAGTTGACACCATTCACACTCGCAAAACAGAAAGCATCTGTGGAAATATCTTCCTTTTGTGCATGGAAAGCAAACAATGGATATGCAACAATAAATTGGAGATATCAGGGTAAAAAGCTGATTAGTTTTCCAAGCAGAAAATATATCTTTCATAAGAATAGAGAAATCTCCATTCTCACGATGAAGAAGAAACAGCAAGGTTAACACTTCCTCAGGAAGCCACAGAAAGAACCAAACTAGGGAAGACAGAAACAAACCAAAAGCATAAATTTTTCCAAGCAGAAAATAGCTTAGACCTTAGGTGTGTGAGAGGTGAATGAAACCAAGCCCACAGCTTTTTGCAGAATGGATGAGCCAAAACGACCCAGGTGGTAACCACCGGAAGCTGCTCTAGATGGTGATCCCGAAATACCCTCTCCCTTCCCCTGCATGGCATCCATATTCACTTCCATTAGCATAGATTCTTGCCTACAATTACATCATATGCCGAGCACATCTTTCTCTTTTAAAGTAACCCTCCCTTGAGTTGTGTAAGGAAGAACAATACCTCCTTAGGACTTTTGCTAAAATCAGGTTCAGAAAAACTGCGGGATGACATGTAGCGCTTAGGCTCCTTAGGTAAAAGCTCCATGGATGCAGCGACAGAGCCTGATGGATCTGAAGGCACTGGAGGTCTTTGTCCATGACTCGAGCCTGGCCTCACTTGGTTGGTCATGTTTTGCTCCCCGCCATGTTCTATTCCATGTCCATGGGACACTGCTGATGTAGGTGGGGGAGGCCCACCAATCATACGTGAGATGCCCCTGTCCAGAGTGCTCAAAAACCGACCCACTAGTTTTCCTGGTGCCAAGGTAGACCCATGCCCATCCTGCCACCACCAAAACCAAGAGACAATACATGTTATCCACTCTGCTTCTCTAACATCGTGCTGAAACCAAATGAATGTTTGTTGCCAGAGTCATACTATGGCCAGACTACTAAGAATGCCAGTCAGATGTGGTAAGATTCATCAGGAAATTTTCCCTGAAGTTTGCAAGACCCAGGCATGACATAAACTTAGATTTTCATTTTTACAGATTAGCCAGGGAAAAAAACTCTTTTCAGAGATGTCAGAAAATCACCACCTGTGTGTGCATACGAAGACGGTCCTCCAAATCTGCTGCAGCCACTCTACAAGCCTCCATATCAGGAGAGCGGCCTGCAGTCTTTAGGGTTTTAAGCACAGCCTGACAATATCTACAGGCATAGATAGCACAACTATGGGTTAGGGATGGCTGCTTCAGTCATTCCTGCAACTATTGAAAGCCCACTTCTTTGTCAGGTTTAAATGCTACACATTTTGTGAAACAAGGACTCAAAGTTCATTGGCCGAAAACAGGGCAGTCAAAACAAAACAATATGACTAGACTTTTGCAGCTCCATTTGCTTGGAAAAACTCAGAATCAAAGGTATGCATCAAAAATTCCACTGAGACCCTGAATGATCTACTGGAGAAACCTTAGCTTTAACGGAACCTGACCCAACAACTCTCATCATACAGCAGACCATGTGAGACATACATACCTGAGAGCTTCAGCAGACTTTCCAGCTTCTGCAAGCATGGAAGCATAGATAAGCTTGTAAGGTTGAAAAGGGAGGAGAACAAATTGTGGGTTGCCCAGCACTTTTGCATACTCAAAAATCTCAGTACGCTGTACATATACAAACACTCATCAGAAAAATCTAACACATACCATTCTCATCTGCCTGCATGCTATTAAGGAGTGGGAGGTGCACTTGCTCCACATATTCCTAACCCTCACTCTCAGGCCCTGCAAATTGCCTTTACTCGATGTAGTTCTGAAAACATGAACTCCAATTTCTTCTCACTGCCCCTTGTATTATCTGATTTCCCTGTCTCCAGCAATATGATGATGATGATGATGATTTCAAGTGCCATTTTACAAGTTATGTGAACCAAGGTCATCAGAAAGGCTTGCCTGAATAGCATCTGCAGTAACATATGTCCGTGGATTCTTGCAATGGTCAGCACCAATTAAACACAGCCTTGCACTCTGTGAATATGATTCCAGTGCTGCATCTGCAACCAGATAGCAAATGTGTGCTGCATTCACCTGCCACACACACACACACACATTTGTCAACACCTTTTCCCAAAGCCTCCATATGAAAAGTAGGAAGACAAGAAAGCATAGCATGGTGATGTGCAAAGATTGATAAAATCCTGTAACCCACCTCACCACGAGCTCGCCAAAGGCAATCTCCAAGATGCAAAATAACACGCTCATCCCCAGCAGTTCGATTGGCAGCCATTATGGCAAGATTCTCTTGCCATTCTTCTAGCATTGCCCCAACTCCAACCTGCATCTGAGCTCCCACAAGTCTTACAGATTTCATTAAATTTGCACCAAAACACACTGGGTACACATCTCCCCACCAGTCAGATTCTCCAGCAAAACTGCCCTAAAAACTATGAAGGTTGCAAAATGTTTGCTCCTAACATGAGGATAGATGACTACAAAAAGCTGCTCCTGCAAGCTCACAACCAGACCTGTGTTAAATTGCCGATTTTGGTGGCATCCATTGTTTGCATTGCTCCTGGCAAAGCAGTCCCCAAGAAAACATCAGCAGGCTGACCTGCAAGCAGCAAACACAATGTACGGAGTGGTGATCCCTCCATAAACTGTGCTTTTGCCATCTCTGTTGCCGTCTCTGTATAGAACTGCACCCAGGTCACATGTCCCCAATACAAAACATGTGCTTCAGTCACCAGCAATGGAAAAAAGGTTTAGAACTTGTACTCAGAGTTCAAAGTGAGCTACCCATATCTAAAGAATAGAGGAGTACATTAACGGCAATTGTGGTAGAACTCCCAAAGAACTACAGACACCCTAACCTTGTCACCAAGTTGGCATGCAAGAAGTAGAGCAGGGCCCCACAGCTGCCCTTGTTGTGCACACTTCAAGGCATCCTTCTGCTTGCCAGCAACCAAGAGCCTTTTCATCTCCTGTGCCGTGATCTGTTTTCAACCCAGCAACCCATTGCTTTCTTTCTCACTTGAAGGAGTCCACATACAAAAAACATCACAGAAGAATAAAATAGCACTTGACACCAAGCAAGACACAAAAATCACGTCACATAAGCTTTCAGATGGGCTACAAGCACAAGATTGCTACAAGCACAAGATTGCTACAAGCACACCCATGTTTGTAAACAAGTGGACACAAACAGAGACTTTAGAGTAACTAAAATCCTGAGCTGCAGCCAAGCATGAGTCATCTTTTTTTACCTGCAACTGTTGTTCTGAAGGCAGGAGCTGTAAAGATTGAGAGTGTGCAGATGTACCCATCGTCCATGCACTCTCATTTGCTCCTGATGCAGCAGCCAACAGCTTCGCCAATGCTGCCTCTGGTCCATCTTCCTCCTGTTGTAGTCCCAAAGCTCACTGGCATCAGCTTCACAAGCATGAAACCTGCACTTCTGCTTAGCTGAACAAGGGTGTGAAGAAAGGAGCTAGTCGATTGTTGTTACCTTGGAGGAGATTCCAGACGAAACCATGAGAGACCTTAACTTGCCATAATGCTGACATGCTACCTTAAGCAAGCCCCATAGCAGCCGCAAAGAATCTTGTGGCAAGCAGGAGGAGATGCAGTCATCAATCCACTTATACAACTCCTTGGTGCTCATTGCACCTCCCATCAATGGGCCTGACCGGTTGTTTGACAACCCTGTGCAGACATTTAGGGTTTGAAGCTGCACTGGGCCTGGTGTCCAGGCTTGCCCACTTACAATTGCCTGTCCTCCGTAGCCAAGACCAGTGCCACACCATGTTAGTTTTCCTGATTACTTTTTCCACAAATTGATGACCAGCCCAAGAGAGAGCTATACACTCAAACAAAAAGTACCCCAGAATTCAGTACCTGATCACCATTGCTTGTGTGGAGTGTCACAGGGTCCTTGAGCTTCATCATCATGAGCTTGCCACCAAATCCAAAACATGCAAGGGAGTGCGGAGGTCTACCAACAGATGTCTGCATGGCCTCATACACACTTCTGGGGGGAGAAGATGACAGTTGCAAAGGGCGTTCGACATACTGATGATGATGATGATATGCATTATTATTATTATTATTATTATTACTGTTGCTCCATGGCTGCTGTTGAACATAGTTTGATGTGTGAGAACTGCCGGTGTAGTTGTAATTCATCTCTGATGGATGCATCTGTGTCATAACTGGTGGCCCTTGGTACCCATCTGGAGGTTGCACACCCCAGCTCTGACCCCCATTCATCTGGGGAAATGACACTGGGTTCATGAATTGCTGCTCAGTCTGCCATTGCTTTGGCTCGTTGGCATAGATCTGCTGTGCATTGCCAACACTTGGTGCATACCCAACATTGTAAGATTGAAACTGCTGCTTCGAGTTGTCCTGTTGCTCATAGAAAGATTGCTGAAATTGCTGAAATTGCTGAGGCTGCAGAGGTTGCTGAGGTTGTTGAGATTCCTGAAGTTGCTGAGGTTGCTGAGGTTGCTGAAATTGCTGAGGTTGCTGTTGCAAGAGCTCTTGTTGTGGATAAAAGGATTGAGACTGCTGCTGCCAGGAAGCTTGTTGCTCATAGAAAGTTTCCTGCCCACTGTACTGTTGTTGTTGTGCTGCTGGAGCACTGCTATTCTGCCAAGGCTCAGAAGACACCTGGACCCACATTTGGGCCTGGTAGTCCCAGCTCCAACCAGGATATTGCTGCTCAATAGCAGCTTGTGCTGTTCCTGTGGTTGATGCCCATCCATCTTCCCCAACCTGTTCCACCTCGTTGTTCTTACTGATAGCAAAGCTTGAGGGATCTGGTTCACCATTCTGGAATGCATAGTTCTCCTGCGTGGTGATTCCAGCAGTGTTGGCAGCCTCAACTCCTCCTTCAACCTGTCGCCACTCACTCACCTGGTAATCATAGTACCACCCTGGATATGAATTCTCAATCCCTGATGCTTCTTCTGCTGGTGCAGTTTGCTGTTGATCCTCCAGACCTAAAGCTCCATGTTGTTGCACATGATCCACATGCTGTTCCACATAACCCACATGCTGTTCCACATAATCTGCATGCTGTGGAACTACATCTGGTTGTTCTGCTGCTCCTACTTCAAACAGCTGAGATTGCTGTCCCTCCTTCTCCTGGGCCATTGTCGCAATGGCGACAGATTGTTGCCGTGCCTCCTCTTCTTCTCCTGCCATTGAATTCCAATGCTCAAGCTTCTGTGGAGCTGCAACTACTACTCCCAGTTGAGGGAACTCCTGCTGCACACCAATCCCAGCAATACCCATTCCTCCTCCATCTCCCCGTGTTTCAGTTCCACTGAGTCCTACAAACTCATCACCACCACCATCTTGCTGTGGCGGATCTGTGTGCCATTCAAAGAAGTCAACGTCAGAAATCTCTTGTGGGTGGTGGTGGTGGTGCAGAAGAGATCCTTCTTCTTTGAGCTGTTGTTTCTCAGGCTCCGGCAGATCAGGCTCCACAACAAACTCCGTGAGAAAATCCGAGAATGACCCAACAGAGTTGAAATCACTCCAATTCTTGGTGTGCACCAGACATCCTTCTTGCCCCATCATCCCTTGAGATGATGATGATACTACCGGAAGCTGCTGCTTGCCTGACGCTCCCTCTACTCCATCTTCCAGACCACCAACACCACCATCCACTGGAGATGCTTGTTCTTCTTCATCTTCTGTCAAGTGCCCATTGCTGTCGGGCACAACAACTCCAGCCACAGCATCCAGATCAAGAGCTTCACAAGCTTCAGTCAGAGGTAGCATCATCGGATCTGCTTCTTCTTCATCTTCTGCTGCTGATCTCATGGTGCCGACCACCTCTGCTTCTGTCTCCAGCCCCATCACTGACAAGCATCTCAAGGACAACCCATCAGCTTCTTCTTCTGCTTCTGTTTCTTCTTCTGAAATCCTGTCCAGCTACTGTCCTTTCTCCAAGCTTGCAATCCCCAACAAACAAAACCCGGAGCTACTATCATCCCAACCACAAACACCACCAAATGCAAAATTCCTTCTCCATCTCCATCACCCTCCAATCCCTCTCTCTTGCTTGCTTTCTTGCTTGCTTTCTTTCTCTTCCTTCTTCTTCACCATCTGCTTGTTTCTATCTCACAAACCCACAGATCCACAGCTCCCACTACCCCACAAAACCAAAACTGTTTGGGTGTTGTTTCTTTTCTCTCTTCTCTACTCCAGCCAAAATTTCTCACACCCAATAGCAAACAAACAAGAAGAAGAGGACATTCAACAGACAACAACAACAAAACAAAAAACAACCCAAAAAGGTATGCACTTCACATCCAACTTTTTCATACACAAAAAAAGATTGGATTCATCAGACTTTTACGCAGGAAAACAAACCCAACTTTCTTCTCCTTCCCATCAATCACCCTTCCCTCCATCTCTCTCTCTCTCTCTCATATCTTTCTCTCTCTTTCTGTCTGTGTGTGATGTCTCTCTCTCTCTCTCTGTGTTATGCGATTTGTACCTGCACAAAAATCTGATTAGGGTTATGACACAAAAATAGTTTTCTCTTCTTGTGTAGGCAAAAAACAAAACCTAAAGAACTTCATCTCATAATACACACATACATCTCTGTTTCTCTCTCTCTCTCATACATCTCTCTCTCTCTCTTGATAAGGAAGGAGATGGTGATGAGCATGTTGATGTGCAGGTAAAGAAGTATTGATGTGCTACTTGGTCATTGGATGCCAAGGCCAGATCAACAACAAACAACAGCAACAAATTGTTTGTTGTTTCTGCCAATTTGTTCCCTCTGCTTCTTCTTCACATTTTGTCTCTCCCTCCCACCCTCTCTCAAAGCTCCACTTGCTCTTCTCACCCTCAAAGCCCACTTGATTTCTTCTCTTCCTCAAAGCCCACTTAATTTCTTCTCTTCCTCAAAGCCCACTTAATTTCTTCTCTTCCTCAAAGCCCACTTGATTTCTTCTCTTCCTCAAAGCCCACTTGATTTCTTCTCTTCCTCAAAGCCCACTTAATTTCTTCTCTTCCTCAAAGCACACTTAATCTCTTCTCTTCCTCAATGCCCACTTAATTTCTGATTTCTTGTTCACGCCCACTTCCATTGGTTTTTTCAAATCCCACTTAGTCTTTTGCTGTTTCCAAATGACCCACTTAGTCTTCTTTTTTTTGTTTTGCAAAGACCCACTTACATTTGACGTTTCAACAACCACTTTTTTTTTTCTTTTTCTTTTTTCAAGGACCACTTAATTGCATTTATTTTGCAAAACCCCAATCACATATAATGCCTCTTTGTTTAAATAATCACTTACATTTTTATTTTTACGAAAAACCACTTAAATTTTCTTCTTTTTCCCAAAGCCCACTTTCTTATTTTCTCTTTTCTTTTTCTTTTTTTTTCTTGTTTTTTTTTTTTTTTTTTTTTTTTTTTTTTTTTTTTTTTTTTTTTGGGCTACTTAGCCTACTTACTTATGGAAGAAAAAGCCAATCAAGCCTTTGGTTAGGTCAGTTGGTCTATTGTTTTTTTCATTCTATTATTGGATGCTAAAATGCTAATGAAAGTGGTCAATCAGTCAGAAATAAGTTCATCCAAAATGCGGGGAAAAACCTAATAGGGGTTTGGATGTGGTCTGGTTTTCTACTACCTAGTCCTTTGGGGGTTGGGGAGAGAAAACAAAAGAAAAGAAAGGAGAGGAAAAGAAGAAGAATGGGTCATTAGGTTAAGCTCCATGTATGCATATGGATGATTTTCGTAGGAAAATTTCTTTTGGGTACAGATTAGGAGCTAGAGGGTGGGGGCGAAGGGGGATGAAAAAATGACCTGGGATGATGATTAATGAGAGGGATGAATTAAGAAGGCAAATGTATGAACAAAATGCAACAGAATTAATTGTAAAGAAAGTAAAAGTAGGTTGACTGGGTTGAGTGAGTAAGTAGTTTGTAGGTGGGTTTCTATGGACGGATGCATGGATGAATGAATGGTTGGATGGATGGATGGTTGGATGGATGGATGAATGAATGGTTGGATGGGTGGATGGATGAATGGATGGATGACAAAAGACAATCAGGAGTCGACAATCTACCAGTCAGAAGTGTGTTTGGATCAGTGGACTTTTTGCAGACTGGGCAGAGGAGCAAAGAACATGGGGACTTAGTGGCAGTTGTAGTAGTAGTAGTAGTAGTACCTTAGTACCTTGGCTGATTCAAAGACACTAAATTATATTATTTTCAGAAATGTTGAAATTTTTTTTTAAATCAGTTCTTCCAAATCAAAAAATTATAGTGTGAAGGAAAATAGTGTGTGGATATTAAAGAAAATATTCCATTTGTTGAAATGAATGTTTCAAATTTAATTAATTATTCAACGGAAATGTGTTGAAATGGCCACCAAGGTAGTATGGTATCATAGCAAAAGAAGAAACAGCATAAAAACCCCACTTGTCATTAGTTTTTCTCCTTTTTCCTTTTTTAACCATCCAAGTTGATTCGACCAGGCTACTTGGCCAAGTTGATTGATCAGGTTGCTTTGTATCCAAATTGGGCAGAGGGAGCAAGAAGAGCGCGAGATGCCTACAACACAAGATACCCTTTTGGAAAGGGAGTGGGGTAGGGGCTTTTTGAGCATCATCAACAAGAGAGAAAGAATGCCATTCATTCATTCATTCATTTGAATCCATAAAGTCCCTTCTTCTTGTCTGTCTGTTCTCGTCGAACGCAAAGTCCAGATTTGGTTCTTGGCATTAAAGCAGAGAGCCACTACATCCTGATGTCCACCAGTGTCCAAATTTCTAAGTCACTCAGCTGGACTCTGGCATGATGGTCTGCACCTTCTTAATCAGATTTGGACCATCAGCCAGAGTTGCAGAAATCTCTCATGCCAAAACCTTGGGAAAGAAAGATCTGAATTTCGACACAATTACACGGTGTCAAAAAGAATCAGGTTGCAGATTTATACACAACATTTCAAGGAGTTCTGTACATAACCAGCTGACGCAAACAAAAGGGCCTACATTACTTACAGTCAGTCTCTCAACATCCCCTTCACATAAATGTAACAGTCAACACAATAGGAAACACAAAGAAAATTACAAACAATGTGTTTTGCAACCTTGAAAATAAATGCAAGCAATTTATGTTTTCAAAGACGTGGAGAGCACAACAAAGAGAAGGAACTTCAGGCCATCACGAACTTTTTCAATTGCGATGCTTGCAACTTCTTCCAAGTCACTATTCACTGCTTGAGCTGTGTCTTCAATTGAGCCTTCCTGAAGCAGCCCCTGCTTCACATCCTTCTCTTCCCCGTCTTTCACAGTCAGTTCCTCACTCTTTATCGCTGCTTGAAATGCAGCAATCACATCTCCAATGCCTGTGGAACCAGAGAAAATTAGTGTAATCATATAATTATTCTGTGAACTCAGAGATTAGCCAATTGGAGGGGTCTTCTCAAGGACAAAAACTAGATCATTTATGCCAAACCCACGAGTTGCTACCAGTACAGCAATTGAGACACCACTAAAGTCTTTCATCACATGCATAGAACATGTTTAAACAACAGTGCCAAACAAGTCATTGTGGCTACAATTGATTAAACAAAGTCAAATAGCAGACACATGTCCAGGAAATGACTTTCAAGGCAGATCGCCTACACCATTTTTGCACTCTCTGTTGCTATGATTCATTCATATTAAGATTGCTTAGTTCTGGCAAATGAATCCCGTAGCTCTTTCAAGTTCAAGACAAATAAGTGAGACATTTCTTGAGCAAAAAGCTCTGCTATTTTATGCCATATAAGATGTGGGACATGCCTGTAATGTAGCTCTCTGAAATGACCTCAATGTCACCTGTCAAGGCTTGTGTTTGGGCTCTGATAATGTGGGCTTTTCCTATACAATCAGTGGGCCAATCAAGACCCTCCTCTGTCTTCTCACTCTCCTCTGTAGTTGTTGTCAACACTGATTTCCCCAGCTGAAGTAAATGTGCTATGCACAGGGCACACAGCTCCGATAGCCTCTGCAGTCTCTCCTAGGCCTCATCTCATCAGACAGCTTATATAGAAGCATTTAAGAACAACAAGTATGCCTACTTACAACACATCTATTCTTGAGAAGCTAAGAGGGATCTGTGGCTTCAAGAGCTAAAACCAACACCTTCAGCTTCAGTATATGAAAGACAAATACCAACAATTTTGCAAACTGTATTTTGCAGAGTGTGACTGGTAAAATCAGCAGGAGAAAATACCCAAAAAAGCTCTAGGCCAAAGTCTAGGCTCATCAGATAGGTTTATAGACCCAACAGAATGAGGCCAAGGACACAGCAACAGAGTTCACAAATGCATGAAGTACTTAGATGAATACTCACATGAACACCTTCTGCCTTGATAGCATTGAGTCGGTCAGTTGTTTTCTGCACAACCTCTGTCATAGCCAGACCACCAAGTGCCACTGAAAACCTGCAAAAGAAAGTCACAAGGTAAAACTCAGATATCTACCAAAAGTGAAATCCAACTCCATATTCAAGTCAAATTCCAAAAGAACTGGAAATTAGCCATTCAAAGTCTGCAGACATGTACATGACAGTGCTCATAGGAGTGAGAAATTAAGTAGCATTTACTTCCATCTCAGCACAAGGATGTCAGGATAGCGCAGGCCATACACATATTACTATGTCTAGTAATATGCTTTCTGCTCCAACTGTGCTTCGTCAAGCTCTAGTTGTTTCACAAGAAGGGTATCTCCTTGCCGGATTTCAAAGCCCAGGTGTGTAACCATAGATTCAAGCTGTGTGGCTCTAATCCAGTAGGATGATTGATTAAGTCCAATCGTGGTTGAATTACATACTTCATCATGATTCGTTTTATACTCTCAGAGCGATACACTTACCCAGTGGCCATCTCAGCAGCTTTGCTGACACTTGAATCCCGAAGAGCTTTAATCTCACTCCCGGTGTTGGTGGCCTGTGCTACTTTCTTGCCCTTGCCAGCATCTGGAGAACTTGCATCACTCTCTCCACTGAAGGTAAACAGTTGTTGCAGTTGCTTTAGGAGAGCCTCAAATTCTGCTCTTTGCTCACCTGACAATTTGCCTCTGGCTCGATTGCACAACAGAGTGTAGTGGTTTGACAATGCCTCCAGTTCCTGTATTGCCACAACTCCAAACAGAGTTGACAGCCTCAGTTCTCATATCTCTAACCATACCAAGGCACTTATGAAGGTGCTAGGGCCCACAAAGTTGCACCAATTTACAAATTCTGAAATGAAACAAGCTCAAATTAATTCAGTAACAAACTGGATCATAGAGTTCAACAATATTGCACTAAAAGATGTGACATTGGTAGGAAAGAGACACATATTGGGAATGATAATGTGTCTTATAGAATTTACTCAACACCCTATTTTGGCCATTTTTGTACATAAAAGATTTTATGTGAAGTGAAACAGAGATGAATGAGCCAGAGTCAAGGGTTACCTCCAAATGTTCTGGTCCCCCATAGACATAGAAACAGCGGTCAAAAGTAACGTCCTCAGTAAAGCTCTCTCCTTCACCAGCCACCTCCATCTCAGAGTGGACCTCATCCTTTTCAAGTTCAAAGCCAGTTTCAGCAGCCAACATGTCCAAGGTTTCCCTACCCACTTTCTCAAGAACTCGAATGCCTTTTGCAGTCAGCTCTCTGCTGCTCTGCACTCCTCGAACAAACCCAATGCAAATTTCAGAAAAGACACATCATAGCGAAAAACTGTCCAGTACCTAGCTTGGTTCTGCATCATATACAAGAAGAAAGCAGATATATCCCAGCAAGGCATCTGATTAAGCCCGGCCTTCTACACAAAAACAGCAGCCACATGAGATACAGAGCTCTAACTGGAGAGCCTGGTGGATAAGTCACCATTTATCATCATTGGTAGTGCTCACTGAACTAACTGATCTCCTCCAGCAGAGAACCTGTCTGAACTGAGAGTGATAAAGGTCAAGAATTAAGCACAGGTAAGTGCATTCATGCCTGTATGAGACTTGGAGCAAGAGTCCCACCCTGATGTAGTGTAGTGCTCTCCAGCCTGCACCCACAAACCACTTCTCTCTTGTGAGTCCAATCTTGGCATAAATGGTGAAGGATCCTGTAAGAAAATCCAGGAGCCAACACCCAACCACAGTTCCAATGGCAAAGTGGATTACAAAATGGCTCCCCTACTACTGCCCCTACTGTGCACACGTGGGGTTAATTATTCCTGGCTGCAATGATTGTTCAGTTCAGTTCCTCCCAACAAGGCACTTCCTCGTGAAGCCTAGGACTGGCACATGTAGTTGACAATTAGGTCAGGGATTTGGGAGGTAGCCATAAAATCCTCTTGATCTCACTACCCACACCAAATAAAGCAAAAGCTCAAATGTTCTAGGACCTACTTGTGCACCAAATTGATGCTCCCTTTCCATGCATTGCCCAACGCTTGCCATGCCCCAGTGGTCAAATTCTCCACAGAGTCATCGAACACCTTCAAACCCTGCATCACTCACATTCACAAAACTCTCAAGAGACCTGATAATCTCTCCCAAAGACTTGGCAAAATCTTGATATTGTTGACAGATCACTGTTTAACCTAATGTACAGTAAGATTGTCTGCCTGAATGATGTTGCATGCATGTCCAAAATAAAGAGATCACCAGTAAGCTGGTGCAATCTTCACAGAACAGCAAAGGTTCTACTTTCATAAAAACACTACAGACAAGAAGATAGCCACATAGTGGAGAACCTGTCCAAGGAAAGAGTCTTCACTTGCCCCCTCCAGCTTCTCCAAGGCAGCTCTCCGCAAAGATTCTTCCTGAGAAATACCTTTAGAAGTATCTGTCACTTCCTCCTTCACCTCCTCCTTAGGACCATCATCATGGCCTGCATCTGTGTGCACAGCATCCACCACACTGCTTTGCAGATCTGACACTCCTTTGGCAGCAACATTTGCAGCAGCCACCGCCTGAAATTCATGATCATCTCCAAATCATCAGTTTTTTTCACAATCACAGTGAATGCCACATCCAGGTGCTTATTAGGTCAACAAACTTATCATCAATGCTTGATAATAAGTCCTCACAGTTGTACTGTGGTTGAACTCTGGTCATATCCAGACTCATTCCCTCATCAGAAATTCCTCACAAAAAGCATACCAAGATAACATGTACATCACATCATGATGATATTCCTTGGCATTTCTTAATGAGGTCATGATACAGATCTCACTCTCTTAAGAGGCATACATCCCTGATTTGAAATTCTCTATCCCTACCAAAACTCTCTAGACTTCTCTCTCAAACTCTATGCAACTAGAAGACAGCAGCCAACAAAGATCACAGTGAGTGCTTCTGAGAGAATTCGTCACCACATCAACCTAGCTTTTGAACATAAAATGAACAGCTTTTCCCCCCCCCCCCCCTCCCGCCACCCTTAAACTCCAAATCAGATTCCTGCAATCTTGCATCAACACTTTTCAATACGTCACACCGATCTGCTATCATCGTACACAGTACAAGTCTTCACATTCTGTGCTAACTGATACTGATCGAGAGCGGATCCGGAAAGCAGATCACTCAACAAACGATCACAAAAACAACAACATTCTAGCCACCTTCATCCTGACCTAAGACGGTGACACGGAACACCAGAGGGGAGGGGAGGGGAGGAGAAAGTGCGATTCAAAAGAACAGCAAACAAAAAACCACCAGAAGAAACTGCAACAAACACTCACATTCTTGGAGATTTCGTCTGCCGCTTCCGTGGCCGCTTTCTGCAGTTCAGAGAGAACAGAGAAAGCGGATGTACGCCAGCCTCCCCAAACCCCCCAGCCCGATCCTCCACCCCCTTGTTCCGTTTTGCTCTCAATTGTTAACTGAGGAGGAGGAGAAAGAGAAACTCCAGCGCCACCATCATCCGGCACCTCCTCCATCTCCATCATCTCTCCTTCGCTGCTGCGCTAACACAAAAACGCACGGCAAGAAGCAAAATCCGCCACACACCAACAAGAGAGCTTCATTCACGTCTTCAACCCTCGAAGCTCAAAAACAAACCAGAGCTCCTCCTCCGTATAAGTATACCATAGTAACAAAGGGCCCAACGCTGCTATACAGTATATATACAAACAGTACGTAACAAGTATAATACCCTTTTGTATAAATACACAGTATTAACATGGGCCAACGTGCTGTTGTACAGTATATCCTAACAATACGTAACAATTATAGTACCAATGTTCGTATAAGTATATGGTAGTAACTTTCTGTACAGTATACATCCTAGCAATAGATAACAAAGTATAATACCAAAATTTGCTTATTAAGTATACAGTAGTAAAATGGGCTAACATGGTCTACGGTATACAATAACAAATACATAACAATGTAGTACTAATTTGTGCATTTTAAGTATACCGTAGTTAACTTGCTATACATTATATCCTAACAATACGTAGCAAGTATAGTAGCAAGTATTAACAAGGTATTTGTTACGTATATGTTCATGTATTTTGTACTAGAGACCAGGTCTATGAACAGTAGATTCTGCCCTAGCACTGGGGGGAGGGGAGCACACAGGCAGTGATTTTTCTTTTCCCTACAAAATTTCTTTTTCTTTTCCCACCATTTCAAATAGGGAATTTTTTCGAATTTTTTTTTTCATTGGGGTTTTCTAGTGTAAATTTGACTATTTTTTTGCATATTTATTCTCAACTATTGAAATTCTGGAAAATTAAGTTTCAAACTATTGAACCTTGGTTTTTTTTTTTTTTTTTAAATAAAAAAAATTTTTAAAAAAAAATTTTGAGCATCAA
>Ga0209208_10005136_pt1 | contig 18311 bp, 16 predicted proteins | sample S1TSphfallax_3_FD_187694 | JGI IMG/M metagenome (GOLD analysis project Ga0209208, IMG submission 187694) | Host-associated microbial communities from peat moss isolated from Minnesota, USA - S1T2_Fd - Sphagnum fallax MG (SPAdes) (version 2) | ecosystem: Host-associated > Plants > Peat moss >... | reverse complement strand
CCGATGACGCACATGCGGATCTTCGCCAAGGACATGGCGCATTTGCTGGGTATCGTGCGGGCGTGATCCCCGGTCGCGCGCGACCCATCGTCGCCGCAGCCTTGTCCGCCACGGGCGTGGCGGGATTGGGCGGGCTGCTGACGCAGCTGGGTCCGTGGTATGTCCAGCTTCACAAGCCGACCTGGCAGCCGCCCGATTGGCTGTTCGGTCCGGCGTGGACGCTGATCTTTGCGCTGACGGCGATCGCGGGCGTCCAGTATTGGCGCGAGGGAACGGCCCGCGAGCAGCGCGAGGTGGTCATCGCCGCGTTCGCACTCAACGCGTTCTTGAACACATTCTGGAGCCTTCTGTTCTTCCGCCTCGAGCGGCCCGATTGGGCGTTGCTCGAGGTGCCGTTCTTGTGGCTGTCGATAGCGTTGTTGATCGTGCTCTTGGGCAGGGCAACGCGCCGCGCGGCCTGGCTGCTGCTGCCTTACCTCGTCTGGGTGACTTTTGCGGCCGTATTGAATTGGAAGATCGTTGCGCTGAACTCGCCGTTTTCCCGCGGTGGATAGCTTCTTCGCCAGCGGCGACGCGGTGCTGCTGGTGCTTGCCTTCATGGCTATCGAGTTAATCGTATTGATTCTCGTTCGCAAAAAAATGCGGGTGCGACTGGAGCCGCTCGAACTCATCGTCGGCGTCAGTGCGGGCGCAGCGCTGCTCCTGGCACTGCGTGAGGCGCTGCGCGAAGCGAAGTGGCAGAGGGTTGCGATCTGGCTGATCGTCGCCTTGGCTTGTCATATGTGGGATTTGAAGTTGCGTCTGGCCACGCGTCGAACACCTTAAGGTTCCGCGCGTCGCGATAAAGAATTAACATTACTTATGTATTCCGCAATCGAAAAAGCGGGAAAATATTTTGGATTTTCTCACCGACAGGATTTCTACGATGCAACACAAAATTTCACGCCGTGCGCTCGTCAAGGGCGGCCTCGCGGCCGGCGCTTTGGTGCCTGCTTTCGGCTTTTTGGCCAACAGCGTCAATGCGGCCGGATTGCCGCCCCTCGATCCGACGGATCCGACGGCGAAAGCGCTGGGATTCGTGACCGACACGACCAAGGTCGATGCGAGCACCAATCCAACCCACAAGCCCACGCAGATGTGCGGCACCTGTGCCCAGTTCCAGGGCAAGCCGGGAGATGCGACCGGCGGCTGCAATATTTTCGCGGGCCACAGCGTGCCGAAGGGTGGCTGGTGCAAAGTCTGGGCGCAGAAACCGGGCGGTTGACCTTAAGCCCAACCGAGCTAGTTTGAGCTACCGTGCCCGCGCGCTCTAAGCGCGGGCACGAAGCGCGGCCGCTGGCATGGCATCGGTCGGGCTGTTATCGTTAGTGCAAGACCATGACTCTGACGCGGTCGACACGCCGACGGATACCGAGCTTCTCGCTGTACGGCGAGCGATCCCCCGATGTGGGTCACACGGATCCATTGCACGTCGAAGACATTCAATCCCGCAGTCGCAAGTATCTTTGGCAGATCGGGACGCACCGGCACACCGGATTTTGTCAAATCGTCTATGTCACGACCGGTCCGGTCGTGGTTGATTTGGAAGAGACCCACAAAGAACTCGAGGGCCCCGTCGCCATCGTCATTCCATCGGGCAGCGTGCATGGCTTTCGCTTTCGCTCGGAGAGTCAGGGTTACGTGCTCACCGTAGATCTCGATCGGCTGCTGGGTTTCGCCGGTGCGGTTCATCAGTCGCCCATCACGACGTTGTTTGCGGTGCCACGCACCGTGCATCTCGATGCGGACCGCTCGCTAGCCGCACGATCTGCCGAGTTGTTTGCCAACTTGCTGCAGGAATTCAGGCAACCCGACAGCCTGCATGCCCCGGTGAGTGCCTGGCTTGCCTGTGCGGCACTCTGGACATTGGCCGCGAGCGTCGCGGCCCGGGCGCCGGCCGCAACGGCCATCGCGGTGCCGGGACACGACCTTTCGCGTTTGCGGCGCTTCCGGGCGTTGGTCGAGGCCCGCTATCTCGAACACTGGGCGGTGGAGCGCTATGCCGCAGAGATGGGCGTTTCCGAAAGCAGTTTGAATCGGCTGTGCCGCATGCTCGCCGGCGCTACGGCATTCGAACTCATTCAGCAGCGTCTCGCGCTCGAGGCCCGCCGCCGCCTGTCTTATGTCGCGGGCGGGGTGGCCGTACTCGCGGCCGAGCTCGGCTTCAAAGATCCCGCCTACTTCTGCCGCTTCTTCCGTAAACACCACCGCATGTCGCCGACTGAATTCCGCCGTCATCAAGGTGGCGGATAAGTACCAGGCTGCATCGATATCGTACCGGATGATCCCCACGGCGCTGCTAGGCTTGCGCCATGGCTAGAACTCAGGTGGCGATCATAGGGGCGGGTCCCTCGGGACTTCTACTTTCACAACTGCTGCACCTGCACGGCATCGACAGCGTGGTGCTGGAGCGGCAGACGCGCAGCTACGTCGAGGCACGGATTCGCGCCGGCGTGCTCGAGCAGGGCACGGTCGAACTGCTGCAGAAAGCGGGGGTGGGCGAGCGTTTGCAGCGCGAACGGCTGGTGCACGACGGCTTCGGTCTGGGGTTTTCCGGAAACAACTTTCGTATCGATCTCAACGGTTTGGCCGGTCATTCGGTCTCGGTGTACGGGCAGACCGAAGTCACGAAGGATCTCATGGATGCCCGCGTCGCCGCGGGCGCCCGGCTGATTTTCGAGGCCGCCGACGTGACGGTGTCCGGTATCGATGGCGGCAGCCCCACGGTGCGCTACACACACGGCGGCGAAAATCACGAACTCCGCTGTGACTACGTCGCCGGCTGCGACGGCTACCACGGGATCTGCCGACAGAGCGTGCCGGCCGCGGCGATTCAAGCCTTCGAACGAGTGTATCCCTTTGGCTGGCTGGGCGTCCTCGCCGACGTGCCGCCTGCCACCCACGAACTCGTCTACTCGAATCATGCGCGAGGCTTCGCCATGTGCAGCATGCGTTCGCGCACGCGCAGCCGTTACTACATCCAATGCGGACGCGATGAACGCGTGGATGCGTGGTCCGATGCCAGATTCTGGGATGAGTTGCGTGCCCGGCTGCCGGATGAGGTGGCCGAGGCCGTGATCACCGGTCCTTCGATCGAAAAGAGCATCGCCCCCTTGCGCAGCTTCGTGGTCGAGCCCATGCAATTCGGCCGCTTGTTCCTGGTGGGGGACGCGGCCCACATCGTCCCGCCCACCGGCGCCAAGGGATTGAACTTGGCGGCGGCTGACGTCAGGATTTTGTACCAGGGTCTGGTCGAGCGGTATCGCACCGGGAACAGCGCCCTGCTCGAAGGCTATTCCGCCACGTGCCTGCGGCGCATCTGGAAGGTGGTCCGTTTTTCATGGTGGTTCACCTCGATAATGCACAAGTTCGACGACGATCCCTTCGCGCATCGCCTTCAACTGGCCGAACTCGATTACCTGACGAACTCGATGGCTGCGCAAACATCGCTGGCCGAAAACTACGTGGGCTTACCCTTCGAGCGTCCGCTCTAGAGTGCCCAACGTCTGCATCGCGCCAAGCACCTGCGCGACGCTGGCGTTGGGCTCTCGACCTTCGCGAATCGCCGCGAAGAACTCGCGATCCTGTAATTCGATGCCGTTCATCGACACATCGACCGTCGACACGTCGATGGGATTCATCTTGCCGTCCAGCAGTTCGTCGTAACGCGCAATGTAGGTGCCGTTGTCGCAGATATAGCGGAAGAAGGTGCCCAACGGCCCGTCATTATTGAACGACAACGACAGCGTGCACAGCGCCCCCGACGGCACTGCGAGACCGATGCTCATGTCCATGGCGATACCCAGCGTCGGATGCTTCGGCCCCTGCAGTGCATAGCTCTTGGTAATGGACTCGCCGGTCTGGTACCCGAACAGGTCCACCGTATGGCAGGCATGATGCCAGAGCAGGTGATCGGTCCAGCTGCGTGGCTTGCCGAGTGCGTTCATGTTGGTGCGGCGGAAGAAATAGGTTTGCACGTCCATTTGTTGAATCTTGAGTTCACCGGCGGCAATTCGCTTGTGAATCCACTGATGGCTCGGATTGAAGCGTCGCGTATGGCCCGCCATGGCCACGACACCGGTTTCCCGTTGCACGCGCACCAGCCGCTCCGAGTCCGCCACGGAATCGGCCATGGGGATTTCGATCATCACGTGTTTGCCGGCACGCATGCATAGCTCGCCCTGCGCCGCATGCATCTGGGTGGGTGTCGTCAAGATCACCGCATCGAGCCCGGGCTGGGTCAGGCTCTCCGCGAGATCCGCACTCCAATGCGGAATCTTCCACTGCTCCGCCACTTCGCGAGCCGCCTCCCGGTTCGAGCCGACCAGGGAGATCACCTCGATGTCGGGGATCTTGGCCATGGCCTCGAGATGCTTGATCCCGAACGCGCCGTGACCGGCGAGACAAACCTTCATGAGCCACTCCTGTTTTCGAGAACCATCAGTGCCGCCGCGGTATTCGACGCGGGCACGTGATAATGGCGGTACACCTCGGCCGCATCCGCATCGAGTGCGCCGCGCATCACATGCCACATCACCATCTCCACACCCTCCGATCCGGCCTCGCGCATGTACTCGGTGTGCGTGATCCGCGTGAGCGACACCGGGTCCTTGGTCATGTTGTCGAGAAACGCCGTGTCGAATTGCCGGTTGATGAGGCCGGCGCGCTCGCCCTGCAGCTGATGCGACATGCCTCCGGTGCCATAGATGACGACGCGCAGATCTTCGGGGAACGCGTCCACCGCGCGCCTGATGGCCTGGCCGAGCTTGTAGCAGCGGGCGCCCGTGGGCGGCGGGTATTGCACCACGTTGACACAAATCGGGATCACCTTGAACGGCCAGGCGGCCGGTTGACCGCAGGTCACCGACAACGGGACCGTGAGGCCATGGTCCACCGGCATTTCGTTGGCAATGGTCATGTCGAACTCATCGAGGATCAACGACTCGGCCAGATGCCAGGCAAGCTGCGAGTGCCCCTCCACCACGGGCACGGGGCGGGGCCCGAAACCCTCGTCGGCGATCGGAAAACGGTCGGCGACGCCGATGAGAAAGGTCGGGATGAGCTCGAGCGAAAAGGCGTTGGCATGATCGTTGTACACCACGATGGCCACGTCCGGCTCGAGCTTCTTGAGCCAGTCGCGTGCCGGTTGATAGCCCTTGAACAGAGGTTCCCAGTAGGGCGTTCCGGTTTGCCCCCGGTCCATGGCGACGCCGATGGCCGGAACGTGGGAGCAGGCGATGCCTGCGACGATTCTTGCCACGATGCTTATTCTCCTGCCTTTACGGGATCCTTGAAACGATTGCCCTCCGGGCTGCGACCGCCGGCCAGCATCATCTGTACATAGGTCTCCTTCGGCACGCCGGACATCATGCCGGCGACGTCCTGAAAGGTCAGGCCGTCGCAGAAGGCGATCTTGATGGTGTAGTAAATGTTGCCACCCACCTTGAGCATGCCCAACCAATCCCGCTCGAGGACCGCGCGCCGCTGTTCAGCGGTGAGTGGGAACGTGTCGAGATAGGCGGCTTCGTCGCTCTTGAAGCGCGCACGGTTCTCCGCCTTGTTGAGCGACATGCAAAACATGTTGAGCGCGTAGCCGATTCGTCCGCGCCTGGCATCATAGACGTAGGTACCGGGTATGCTTTCGTAGTCGTTTTGCTCGGTCATGCGATCTCCAGACTGCGTGGTTCGATCTCGAGCCTCACGATGCCGCGGATGAGTTCCAAGGCCTTGCGCATCAGCGGACTCAAGGGTCGTTTGGCCGCGGTTGCGATCGACAGCGAGATCGTGAGCGCCGGGTTGCCGATTGGTTTGATCAGCACCTCGCGTGCCCATTGGGTGGCGTTCACCGCGTTGCGCGGCAGCACGCCGAAGCCATGCCCTTGGCGCACCAGATCGATCACGGCGGGGATGCATTCGATCTCGTGTGCCACGCTGACCTTCAGGTCGACCGTGGCGAGGGCATTTTCGACCGCCATGCGCATGGCATGCGGCCGGCTGGGAATGATGAGCGGCAGCTTCGACAATTCTGCGAGGCTCACCGGCTTCGCCACGTCCTTCGCTCCGGGCTTCTGAGACCGCGGCGCGATCAGAAACAGCTGGTCATCGAGCAGCGGTTGCAGATCGACGTGGGCGGAGGCGGCGGCGTTATAGACCAGCGCGCAATCGACGCGGCCGATGGTCAACCACTCCAGAATGTAGGCGGACAACCCCTCGACGGTTGCCAGCTGTGCGTTGGGCAGCGCGGTGGCAAACGCCTTGACCAACGGCACCGTGACGCTGTTGCCCAAACTCGGCGGCAAGCCGAGCGTGAGATGACCGGAGTCGCCGTTGCGCTGATCCTCCAATTCCTGTCGTGCGCGGCCGATCTGCGTCAGGATTCCGCGGGTATGTTCCAGCAGCCGCTGCCCGGCGTGGGTAAGCACCACGCCCCGGCCGTTGCGCTCGAACAAACTTTGGCCCAGTTCGACCTCGAGCTGACGGATCTGGCGGCTCAAGGCGGGTTGGACCACCGAGAGGAAGGCGGCGGCGCGCGTGAAGCTGCCGAGTTCCGCCACATGCCGGAAGTATTCGAGCTGCTTTATGTCCACGGCGGAGGGCACCGTGAGCTATGCAAATCAGTCATATCAGGTATGTAACTCATTCCTTGATAGTATACGTGATAATTATCAAGGAGGTGTCATGATAGGACAGTCCGGCATTGCGGTCAGAAATGTGCTTCGCGCGGACTCCGCCAGCGTGGCGGAGCTCGCCAAGTTCGGGGTTGCCACCATTCACGAGGCCATGGGCCGGACGGGATTGCTGGCGCCGTACATGCGGCCCATCTATCCGCGCGCGAAAGCGTGCGGTACCGCGGTCACCATCTTCGCGCATCCCGGCGACAACTGGATGCTGCACGTCGCTGCCGAGATGCTGAAGCCGGGCGACATTGCCGTGCTCGGCACCTCATCCGAGAACGCCGACGGCATGTTCGGCGACCTGCTTGCCACCTCGTTCCGCGCCCGCGGCGCAGTGGGGCTGGTCATCGATGCGGCCTGCCGGGACACGGCGGAATTGACGGAGATGGGTTTCCCGGTGTGGTCCAGGGCGATCAATGGCAAGGGCACGGTCAAGGCCACGGTGGGTTCGGTGAACACGCCCATCATCTGCGCCGGCGCCTTGATCCATCCGGGTGACGTGGTGGTCGCCGACGACGACGGCGTGGTGGTGGTGCCCAAGGCGCGCGCGGCCGAGGTCGCCGCCGCGGCCGCGCGGCGCGAGGCCAAGGAGGCGGACGTGCGCAAGCGTCTGGCGGCCGGCGAGCTCGGCCTCGACGTCTATGGCATGCGCGACACCCTGGCGAAAGCCGGATTGCGCTATGTGGCGGACGAGGCGGCGCTCGCCGAGGAGCGCCGATGAAGAATCCACTCAAGAGCTGTCTGCCGCCGGACCCGGATCCCGTCAAACCCGCGCTCGTGCTGCCGGACGGCGCCTGTGACGCGCACTGTCACGTGTTCGGTCCGGCGTACAAATTTCCGTATGCGGCCGACCGCAGCTACACGCCGCCGGACGCGCCGGTGCAGGCGTTGCGCCGGCTGCACGCCCACTTGGGGATCTCGCGCGCGGTGATCGTTCATGCGAGCTGCCACGGGACGGAAATGGACGTGACGCTCGATGCCATTGCGTCGAGCAACGGCACGTACCGTGGCGTAGCCTGCGTCGAGGACTCGGTGACGGACGACGAACTCGAGCGTCTGCACGCGGGCGGAATTCGCGGCATCCGCTTCAACTTCGTCAAACACTTGGGCGGGGTTCCGGATCTCGACGTGTTCCGGCGGCTGGTTGCGCGTATCAAGCCCTTGGGCTGGCATGTCGTGCTGCACCTCGATGCCGAGGACATCCTCACGCAGCATGACTTGATCGGCGGCATCGATGTGCCGTTCATCATCGACCACATGGGGCGCGTCAAGGCGGCGGACGGCCTGGAACAGAAGCCGTTTCAATCGCTGCTCGACCTGTATCGTCACAATCCGCTGGCCTGGATCAAGGTGTGCGGCGCGGAGCGCGTCTCGGTGGGCAGGCGGCCATTCCGCGACGCGGTGCCCTTCGCCCAGGCGCTCATTGCCGTCGATGCATCGCGCATTCTGTGGGGCACCGACTGGCCCCATCCGAACATCAGCAAGGACATGCCGAACGATGGTGAGCTCGTCGACCTGTTCGCGGAAATCTGTCCCGATGCGACGCTGCGCTCGCGCATCCTCGTCGACAATCCCACCCGGATGTACTGGAGTGACAAATGATCATCGACTGCCATGGTCACTACACCACCGCGCCTGCCGCGCTGCAGAGCTTTCGTGACGCACAGATCGCCGGATTGAAGGACGGTATCGATCTGCCGTCAGATGCGCAGGGCACGATCAGCGACGATCAGATCCGCGACAGTCTGGAGAACGCGCAGCTCAAGCTGCAGCGTGCCCGCGGCACGGACCTGACGATCTTTTCGCCGCGCGCATCCGCGATGGCCCACCACGTTGGTAATGAGACCACCAGCCGGCGCTGGACCGAAGCGTGCAACGATCTCATCCACCGCGTCTGCACGCTGTATCCCGATAATTTCGTCGGCGTGTGCCAGCTGCCGCAGTCACCCGGTGTGCTGCCCGTGAACAGCGCCGCCGAACTCGAGCGCTGTGTGAAAGAACTCGGCTTCATCGGCTGCAACTTGAATCCCGACCCCTCGGGCGGCCATTGGACCGCGCCGCCGCTCACGGATCGGTATTGGTATCCGTTCTACGAAAAAATGGTGGAACTCGACGTGCCAGCCATGGTGCACGTGAGTTCCTCGTGCAACCCGAACTTCCATGCCACGGGCGCGCACTACATCAACGCGGACACCACCGCATTCATGCAGTTCCTGACCAGCGATCTGTTCGCCGACTTTCCGACGCTGCGCTTCATCATTCCGCATGGCGGCGGCGCGGTGCCGTACCACTGGGGCCGCTATCGCGGCCTCGCACAGGACATGAAGCGACCGCCGCTCACCGAATATCTGCTCAACAACGTGTTCTTCGACACCTGTGTGTACCACCTGCCGGGGATCGAACTGCTGCTCAAGGTGATCCCCGCCGATAACATTTTATTTGGTTCAGAGATGGTGGGCGCGGTGCGCGGCATCGATCCTGAGACCGGCCAATATTTCGACGATACCAAGCGCTATCTCGATGCGCTGCCGTTGAGCGACGGCGACCGTTTCAAGATCTTCGAAGGCAATGCGCGGCGCGTATTTCCGCGGCTGGCCTCGAAGAGCGCTTGAGGGCGCCGGCCGCAGCAATAAGATTATGGTGAATACCTGATCCACCTGGCAAACGCGAGAGGGCAGTGCCTTCTCGTCGGTTGTCATTCTTAGCTTGCGCAATCGCACTTGATTGTGGTCAAGTCGTGCATGGTAAACGACTCGTCGTTGACGAGCGTCACAATTCAAATGATTGCGGGGAAAAAAATGAAGGGAAGAGGGATGTCAAAGAAAATGATGGGCAGGCACCTGTTCGTTGCAGTGAGCGTCGGCTTTCTCTCAATCGCAGCGCATGCGCAAGCCGCCTCGAAACCGGTTGCGGCGGATCTCGGTCCAGCCGACAGTTCGACGCGAGTGAGCCTCACGGTGGCGTTGGCGTTGCGCAATACCGATCAAGCCCTCTCGTTGATGCAATCGATCTACAGGCCCGGGAGCCCGCAATTTCGTGAGTTCCTCACGCCGTCTCAGTTCTATCAGCAATTCGGGCCCACCGCGAAGACCATCGCCAGCGTCACCAAGCACTTCCAGGCGGCGGGCTTCGAGGTGGCGCAATCCACCGGCTCGCACCTCACCATCACCGGCAGCGCCGCTGCGGTCGAGGCCGAATTTGGCATCGAGTTGCACACGTTCCAAGCCCCGGCGACCGCGGCGACCGAGGCGGTCGCATTTCGCGCGCCGGTCGGGACGCCGAACATAGCTGCGTCGATTGCCGCCTCGGTGTCGGCCGTGGTCGGGTTCGATACGATGCCGCGATACCGGCCTAAGCTGCGGCACGCCGTGAAGCAGGCGGCGACCATACCGCTCGCGGTCACGCCCGATAGCTCCGGCACTACCAACCCACCGGGAGAGCTGTTGGTTACGGACTTCGCCCGATACTACGACGTCGAACCGCTCTACAACATCGGCCTGAACGGACGGGGGCAGACCATCGGCATCGTGACGTTCGCGTCGTTTACCCCGAGCGACGCGTTTGCCTATTGGAAGGCAGCGGGACTCACCGTTGCCTCCAACCGGATCAAGCAGGTCTTGGTGGACGGTGGTTCCGGTCCTCCCAGCGACACTTCCGGCTCGGACGAAACCACGCTCGACGTGGAACAGTCGGGCGGTATTTCGACCGGAGCGAAAATCGATGTCTACGAAGCGCCCAATACGTCCCAAGGCTTCGTCGACGACTTCGCAAGAGCCGTCGATGCGAACGTGGCCGACACGATCTCCTGCAGCTGGGGCAGTTGGGAGTTTTTCGACACCTTGACGACCAACCCAGAGTACGGATCCGGTCCGGTAACCGATCCGACCACCGGTCGCACGGAGAGCGTCTTGAAGGCGGTCAACGATGTCCTGCTGCAGGGCGCACTACAGGGGCAGAGCGTGTACATCGCCTCCGGCGATGCCGGGGCGTATGACATGACCGATTACTACACGCCGCCGTCTTACCCGCCGCCCAAGGACTCGGTGGTGCTGTCGGTGGATGATCCGGGCGTGCAGACATGGGCTACGGATGTCGGCGGCACGACGTTGCCGGGCAAGCAGATCTACGAGATCACGAAAACGCAGAACTTGACCATCAACATCCCCACGGAACAGTCGTGGGGATGGGACTATTTGCTGCCGTTGTGCAAGGCGCTCGAGTTGGATCCCATCAGCTGCGGCATTTACTCCGGCGGCAGCGGTGGCGGCGTGAGTTCTTTCGTGCCGAAACCGTTCTATCAAGAGGGCGTCCAAGGCATCGCGGCGACCGAGCCCCATCAAACACTGTACGATTTCTCAAAAACGCCGCCGGCATTCGTCGCCACGTTGCCCGGCGGATACGAGGGCCGGAACGTGCCAGATATCGCTCTGAACGCGGATCCGGAGACCGGCTATGTTCTGTATTACACCTCGAGCGCCAATGGCTTCAGCATTGAAAGCTACTACGGCGGGACGAGCTTTGCCGCGCCCCAAATGAACGGGGCAACCGCGCTGTTCGATGAAGCGGTGGGCCAGCGCGTCGGCTTGCTGAATTCGATTCTGTATGACCTGGTGCGCGAAGGCGGTGCGTACGGCGGCTCTCGCGCGCCGCTTCGCGATATCAAGAATGGTGACAACTGGTACTACAAGAGTGTCGCGGGGTACGATCAGACCACCGGCGTGGGCGTTCCGGATTTCACCAAGCTGTTGGAAGCGTTGGTGGATCAAACGAGGTTTTAACCAACCGTTACGGAGCACCGTATACGATCTTGCCGCCGACCATGGTGAGCGTTACCCCGGTCTTGCTGATGTCACCCGGGGCGACACTGAAGACATCCTGGGATAAGACGGCGAGATCGGCTAATTTCCCGACTTCGAGGGATCCCACCCGATCGTCCGCAAACGCTGCATAGGCGGATCCCCGGGTGTAGGCGCGTAGCGCCTGTTCCACCGTTATGCGTTCCTTGGGGATGTACACGTCGCCGGTCGCCAATGCGCCGCCCTGTGCGGCGCCGTCCAGCGCCTGGCCCGCAACGTTTGCCGTATCGGCCGACCGCCAGGCCTGCCGGGTCACGGTTTGTTGGATGGCGACGAAGGGGTTAGGGGGCCAGGTGCACGGCCAGTCGCTGCTGAAGGCGAGGGTGGTGCCGTCATCGAGCAGCGAGTGCCAGCGATCGGTCGGCGTGTCGGCCGCCGGGTCGCCGGCCGCCGGATTCTCCCCGCAGCAAAACGTGGGTTGCATGTCGGCAATCACGCCGAGCTTGGCGAAGCGCGGTATATCCACCGCATCCACCAGGTCGGCATGTTCGATGCGCAGTCGCCGGTCGCGGTTGCCGTGCGCTCGCTCCAGCCGTTCGTAGGTATCGAGGATCATATGCACCGAGTCGGCACGCAGTGCGTGCGTCATGATCTGAAACCCTCGTTCGTCCAACGCCGTCACCAGGCCTTCGTAATCGTGCGCGTCGTAGACCAATGGCGGCACGAGGCCCGTGCTGCCATCGGCGAAGAACTTCACCAGGTTGGCCGATACCCAGTCATCGTGGTAGAGGCTCCGCGCCTGTTCGAGGTCAGCCAGGAATTGCGGCGTGAGACGGTGCGGAACCGCGACCGCGCCGAAGGCCGTGCGCGTTCGCACCGTGAGTTGGCCGCGATCGCGCAATGCTGCATACAGCTTGATCTCGGCGAGATCGCCGGTGGCATTGACGACGCTGGTGATGCCGAAGCCGTTCAGGTAGTGGGTGGCCGTTTCGAGCATGGCGAGTTGCTCGTCGATGGATATGCGGCTGGCGATGGCGCGCACCGCCAGCTGCATCGCGGCCTCGAGCAGCACCCCGGTCGGATGGCCGCTTGCATCGCGGATCACGCCGCGTTCCTCGTCCGGATCAGCGGTAGGCCGATCGCTGATCCCGGTGAGTCGCATCGCCGCGGAGTTGAGCCACAGCGCATGTTCGGAGGTGTTGTGAATCACCACCGGCCGGTCCGGCACCGCGCGATCGAGCAGCGAGGAGAGGGGCGTGGTCGGCGGTACCGTGCTGAAGTCGGCACGGCCGACCAGGATGGCGTCGCGCGGGTTGGCCGCCGCATAGGATTTGAGCCGATCGATCAACACGGCGGGCTGATCCGGCGTGATGCTCGATTCCGGCGTCGAGAGATTGAGGCCGTGCAGCGCGTAGGCGCCGTACAGCAGGTGCATGTGCGAATCGACGATGCCCGGGATGACGGTGCGGCCGCGCAAGTCGATGATCTGCACAGCGCCGCGCCGGTATTTGGCGAGTTGCGCATCGCTGCCGATGGCGGCAATGCGCGTGTTCGCTATGTAAATCGATTGAGCCCAGGCTTTAAGTGGATTGCCGGTGTAAATGTGGCCGTGGACCATGAGTACGTCGGCCGCGGTGGCAGTCTCGAGACAGGCACCTAACAAGAGTAGGAATACGCCGCACAGGCGCGAATCCAAGATCATCCGCATCCATTCTCCTGAAAGGTGCAACCCGCACGCAGCGCGCGGGTTGCACCGAACCATCAACTGACGGCCGATGTCATTCCTCGTTGAGCAACTTAGGCACGTAGGGCACTCCCAATCCCGTGACGTCATTATAGCCGGCCGGGGTGCCGCCCGCGGATGACAAGGACGTGTAATTGAATACATCGTCCACGCCCTCACAAATCGTGATACCACACGTGAATATGCCGTACGGCGCCGTGCTGATGTTGAACGGCACCGAGTTGATCGTCACCACGCGTACTTCGTTGAGATTATCCGCGTAGCCACGCAGCACCGATACCGGCTGGGTCGGGGCGACGATCTGGTTCAGCGGGGCGCTGTTCAAATTGTCCGCGCCGTTGCCGCCGCTGCCGAAGCTGTAGAGGAGCGGGTTGACGAAACCAACCACCGGCTCGCCCGTAGCAAGCCGTTTTTGATTCATGACCGCGACCACGCCGGCCATGAGGGGCGATGCGAGACTCGTGCCCCCGATGCCCCCTTCGCAGTATTCCTCGGTCGACGAGATCGGTTTGCAGCCCGAATCCGAGAACTTGTCGCCCGCGATCGTGAACGTCTCGCCGTACACATACCCCGTGTAAGGGTCGGCCACCATCGCCACATCGGGACTGACCCGCTGCGGATTGGGTAGCGGTTCCGTGTAAGTGCTCGCCAGGTTGAGCGTGGTGGCGAGCGCGTACGGCACGACAGATGCCTGGTAGGAGGGCTGTGCATCGAGAAGGCTAATGCCGCCGCCCGAACCGGCATAGAAAGAAAAAGCGTCGTAGGTGTAGCCGTATGCGCTCGTCTGGGTAAGTCCGGAGGTCTCCACCAATGATGAACTCTTCACCGTTGCGTCGGCGAGGAAATCTCGATAGTTGCCCCAGCCGTATTCGGTTTTGATGCCGTCGGACTGGATGAACAGCGAGGTGCCGCCGACACCCGTGACATACGCACTGGTGGCGGGCCAGGCGCCTGACGCGACGCCATTGAGCGCCGACAAATCACCGTCGTCACCCGAACTGAAGAGAATGGTGATTCCTTGTGCGCCGCCCGCCAGGAACGCCTGTTCGTCGGTGGCCTGCTGCCCCGGGGCGATCGACTCGCCATTGTAGCCGTAGCTATTGGTGGCGACGTCGGCCAGATGGTTGTACAAGACGTTGTACAAGGCGATGCTCAGCGACGTGGCGCAGTCGCGGGCGCCGACATACAGTATCGTCGCGCCAGGCGCGGAGCCGTGTACCGCAGCCAAGTCCAGGGATTCCTCCTCCCACCAGCCGTAGGGGCCGCAGCTTTCATCCGGCGAAACATCATAAATTCCGCTCGGAATGATCTGCGAGAAATTCTTCCCGGTAACCAGCGCGGGCAATTTGTGATTGACCGCATAGCGATTGCCGTCCGCCTGCAGCGTGGGAGACGCATACGCGTCGATGATCGCGACCGTCACGCCGGTGCCGTCGTATTTCTTCGATACCGCTTCCAAGCCGTAGGCCTCGCGGATCTGACCCGGCGTATAGGCGCAGTTCAGCCAGGGAATCGACGCGCCGTACAGATCGGCGGCGGTCGTGAGCGTGGCCACGAGCTCGCCGCTGCCGTAGGTCGAATTGCAGTAGGGCGAGGGAAGATTGGCGGCCACGGGGGGCGGAGTGACCGCCGTCGTTGCCGTGCTGCTGGCGGTGAGCGCCCTCACCGACTTGGCCGATGCCGGTGCGACCAGCGCGCCTTGAGTCGCGGAGTGATGCCTCGGCTGGCGCAGCAGCGTGGTGTCGTCGAGTCCTTCGATGAAGGTGATCTTGCCCACGAGCCCGGCGGGAATGGTTGGCTCCTCGACGTTCGCGCGCAGCGTGAGGCCCTGATAGGAGTACAGATTCTGGCTGACGTTGAAAGCGCTGCGCAGCTGCGCGACGGTCGCGGTGGCGGACACGTAGACCCCGTCGGGGCCGACGGTGACATTGGACATGCCGGCGTGTTCGAGCAACGACTTCACGGTTTGCACGTCGGCGGCGGCCGGTGCGAAGCGTTGACTGAATTGTTGGGGCGTGAGGTAGTGCCCGTAGTCCTTACTCTTCGGCGAAGAAAGGCTCGCGACCAACGTTTTCAAGCCGGCCGTGTCCTGGAGTTTCAAGTGGACGGCGATGGTCACCGACGTCGTGGCCGATGCCGCACTGAGTTTGGTCGCATGGGCCACCCACGGTGCGACGTTTCCCGTTGCCGTCGATGCAGCGGCATTCGCCGTGGCGATGATGCAGGCGACGCCCGCGGCCAACAGGCCGGCGGCGCGATGCCGGATACGAGAGTTCTTTTGCACGAGATATCCCCTATTATGTTTAATCAAAGACCTGTGAAAACTTTCGGCGACGCAAGCTGCGCCGCGGAACAGCATTCTGTGACGTGGAATCTAGCGCGATCCGAATGTCAATGATAGTGCGGCCCATTATTAACTTGCGAGTTCACATAAGATTATGGTCAAGTAGCGCTCAATCGTGAGCGTGGTGTCGGTTGGCGTATCGGAAGTACGTCGCGACCCTTCAACGGCGCTCGCAAAAAAATAAATCCGCGATTCTTTAATCGGTTGATATTCAACAAAGGGGATTATCGTGTTTGATCCGAAACCAACCGTTGCGCCGTTCACGGCGCTGGTGCTTGCATTTGCCCTCGTCGCGTGCATGCCGCATAGGGCCGCCGCCGCCGCCGTTTCGCCGGCGGCCGTACCCACCGTGGTCGAGGCGGTCGATGAATCGAAGACGAAAACGCTCACGTCTGACGTTCCCCTCGCGTTCCACAAGGTAAGCGACAACGGCGCCATCGCCGAAGATACACGCCTCGAACGAGTGCAATTGGTGCTGCAGCGCTCCGCCGCGCGGCAGGCGGCGCTCGACCAACTCGTCGCCGATCAACTCGACAAGAAATCCGCCCAGTACCATCACTGGCTGGCCCCGGAAGAATTCGCCGCGAGCTTCGGTCCCGCGCAGTCGGACATCGAGAAGACCGTCGCTTGGTTGCAGTCGAAAGGGCTGACCGTCGATGAGATCGCCGCCGATCACATGTCGATCGCATTCAGCGGCACCGCCGCCCGGATCATGAACGCGTTCAAGACCGAGTTGCATGCCGTGGTCACGCGCGATGGCAGCGCACACATCGCGAATACCTCCGCGCCGGTGATTCCCGCCGCGCTTGCGGGTGTCATCCAAGGCGTGACCTTGAGTAACTTTTTCCCGCGCCCCACGGTGCGCCCCGCGGGAGCGGTGGCTCGCGACTCCAAGACGGGTACCTACAAGATTACCAAGCCGGCGCCGGGCTTTACGTTCCCCACGACGCAATACGGCACGTTTTATGCGGTGGCCCCCGCCGATCTGGCGACCATCTACAACATCACGCCCGCGCGCAACGGCACCACCGGCAACATCTACGGACCGGATGGCAATCCCCTGGCATTGACCGGCAAGGGCGTCTCGGTGATCGTCGCGGAACAATCCGACATCAAGACCGGCGACTGGACGGAATTTCGTAAGCTATACGGGCTGTCCGGCTATTCGGGCAAGTTGACGGTGGTTCACCCGGGCGGATGCACCGATCCGGGATTCATTCCGGATGAGGGCGAAGCCGCGCTCGATGCCGAATGGTCCGGCGCCGTCGCGCCGGATGCCGAGATCGTATTCGCGAGTTGTGCCGGAACCGCGACCACCTTCGGCGTGATGACCACGCTTGAAAATATCGTAAGCCACGGACCCAAGGCGGCTGCGATCAGCATCAGCTACGGTGGCTGCGAAGTGGGCAACGGACTGGCTTTCCAGAGCAAATGGACCAATTTGGTCGAACGCGCGGCGGCGGAAGGCTACTCGGTATTCATCTCCGCCGGCGATGGTGCGGGCGCGGGTTGTGACAATTTCGACACCGCGTCGTACGCCACCGGCGGCCTCGCGGTGAACGGGCTTGCGTCCAATATCTATGACACCGCGGCGGGCGGCACCGACTTCAGCGATTTTGCGGATAACGACATTCCGACCTATTGGTCCACCAAGAACGGTCCCGGACTCGGATCCGCCAAGTCCTATATTCCGGAGATTCCCTGGGACGACTCCTGCGCCGGCAAGGTGCTGATACAGTACTTTGGCGTAGCGGGACCCATCACCTTTTGCAATTCACCGGATGCCAGTGGATTGCTGGACATCGTCGGCGGCAGCGGCGGGAAGAGCCTGTTTTACGCCAAGCCCGCTTGGCAGAACATCGGCGTGCTCGGCGTGCCCAAGGACGGCGCGCGTGATCTTCCGGACGTGTCGCTGTTTGCCTCCAACGGTTTCTGGCAGCATCTATACGTGTATTGCATGTCGGACGCTAACGAATTCGGTGGGCCGTGCACCACGACCAACGCCGACGAGATTCTGGCATCGGCCGGCGGGGGCACCTCGTTCGTCGCCCCGATCCTGGCGGGAGTCCAGGCGCTGGTGGCTCAAGAGGCGGGCGGCAACGTCGGCAACGCGGCGCCGATCTACTACCAGCTCGCCAAGCTGCAATTCGACACGCCTTACCTGTTGAGCACCTGTAAATCGGACCTGGGTGTCAATATCTCACCCGCCTGTGTTTTCAACGAGATCACTCGTGGCGACAATGCGGTGCCGTGCCTTGCGGGCACACCGAACTGTTACACATCGCCTGCATCGACCGCGGGGATCGGCGTTCTATCGACGAGTACTTCAGCCGAGGATCCGGCGTTTCCCGCGGATCTCGGTTATAGCTACGCGGTCGGCCTCGGCAGCATCAACATCACCAACTTGTTGATCAACTACCTCTATCCTTGAGCGTGGGTACGATGCTGTTCAAGAATCTGGTCTTCTCCCGTCTGCCTGCGGAATGGTCGGTCACCGCGGCCGATCTGGAAGGCGCGTTGGCGAACCGTCCGCTGCGGCCGTGCGGACCGTTCGACATGTCGAGCAAGGGTTGGGTGGCGGTCACGCAGGGCGGGCGGTTGTTGCACACGGTGAACGGGCAGCATCTGATCGCGCTGGGTACTGACGACAAGCTCCTGCCCGGTTCCATCGTCAAGCAGGTGGCCAGTGAGCGGGCGGAGATTCAGGCCGCGGA
>Ga0209208_10005135_pt1 | contig 18318 bp, 18 predicted proteins | sample S1TSphfallax_3_FD_187694 | JGI IMG/M metagenome (GOLD analysis project Ga0209208, IMG submission 187694) | Host-associated microbial communities from peat moss isolated from Minnesota, USA - S1T2_Fd - Sphagnum fallax MG (SPAdes) (version 2) | ecosystem: Host-associated > Plants > Peat moss >... | reverse complement strand
TGTCCTTTCTATTGTTGCAGCTTCTCGATATTTTTTGTACCAATTTGTCTTAGTGGAATGAAATTTATGAGATTCTTTACCTTCGTTACAGCATCTTTTGATGTGTGATAATCCATTTGCAGTTGAAACCTAACTTCTGCGATGCATGGTCCAACCTTTCAAGTGCTTACATGAGGAAAGGACATCTACAAGAAGCTGCTGAATGCTGTCAACATGCTCTCATGCTTAATCCTCGCTTGGTGAGCTATCTTTGTTGTGATGGAAGATAGTTTCATTGGGCAACAGCCAGAAGGAATGGATGTAGATCTGCACCTGTACTTGAGTAAGATAGCAGAATTGAAAGTTGGAATGCCATTCTTTGAATTTGCAGGATTGTAAGCTTGTGAGTAGTAGGTTGGAAGTGTGAATTAGCACACACAAAGTGCAATTCTTCCTGAGGTTCTTTTCTGTAGGTCATGTGAATGTTATTCAAATCACACAACATGCAATTTGGACATGGGCTCAAGTTAGCTTTGTGAATTTGGGTAGTGTAGGTTGATGCCCACAGCAATCTGGGAAATATGCACAAGGCTCAAGGCTTGACTCATCATGTGAGCCTTATTTCTAAACTTTTTTCTGTCATAGGAAGTTTCTTGCAAGTGTGCTTGCCCCTACGATAATAGCTTTCTTTATCAACTTGGTGAAATCTTTATGGTTGCGAATAGTTTCGGACTGGAATCCTCACCAGGAATGCCTGGGTACCTTGATACCAGTCAAGAAGGTCTCTCTTTGCTCACATCAACACTGGGTTGGCAAGCAGGCATACCTCTGCTATATGGAGGCAATACGGCTTCAACCCACATTTGCAATTGCATGGTCTAATCTTGCGGGACTGCTCATGGAGGCAGGAGAACTCCAGAAAGCCTTAACTTACTACAAGGTGTGTAACACTGTAACAAGATATTTCTGTTGTGAGGAACAGCTCTTTCTATGACTGTGGTTTACAGCTTGTAATCATGTCTAATAATGGACACAGCCTTGGCATGCAGCAGCAGATGATGATCTACAATTCAATGGCCATAGGGTGATTGTTCCATAAGCTTGTTGTACAATGCCATAGTGTTAGATACTGACCATAGGTGTATGATACAAGTATAGTTAATCTGTTTTGTGGGGATACAATTCAGAGAGTTGGATGTCATTTTGTGCTTGTTCATTTCTTGACAATGTCTATTGATTTGGAGGTCTGTTTGTTCTAATGATTGCAGGAGGCTATTCGGTTGAAGCCCAGCTTTGCAGATGCACATCTGAATCGAGGAAATGTGCTGAAGGTGTACCTCTAAGCCACTGTACAAGATGATTGCAATGTAATGACCATGGGCATAAGACTCATGAGTGCCTGTAGTTCAACAGGCAAGGCTACCTGTTTGTCTCTGGGTGGATATCATTTTGCTTGATTAAATTTCTCGTCAGAGAATTGAGCTATGCCACTGAGAACTATGACATGGTTGCAGGCACTTGGAAGACCTCAGGAGGCTATTTTGTGTTACCAGAGGTCTATTCAGTTGCGTCCAGACTTTGCTATTGCCTATGGTATGTAGACGATTCCAGTCAGTCTGGATCATAGTTGTGCACCATAGGCAAAACCTAAACGCTAAATGTGCACTTTATGCATGTGTGAAACAGTTCTCAAAACCTCCAGGGCTCTGTCTTGGCTGGTAACTTGTCGTTTGGATTTCAATTTGGGACCAAACCCATAGATTTATTCAGAGGCCAAGATGAGTGTGGGCCACAGCAAAGACCTGTGGATTTCTAGATGGATGTGGTGGCCTTTTGACAAAGCTTTTAATATGCAGCATGAGTGAGAGCTTCACTCTTTCAGGAAATTGGCTTGAGCAGATTGAAACAATCTTTGGCAAGAATTTCCTTTACTATGATTAAGAAATAGCCAGCTACATTTGACTGTCTGTCCTTTGTGTGGCTTGTGGGTTGTCTCATTTCTTCCATGAATTTCATGAAGGCACGCTGCTCTAGACACGAAATTAGGAACATCCAAGTTTGCATATCACTCATGTATGGAGCTTACTGTGGTGGCGGACTTAATTTTAATCTGAAACTTCCCCCTTAGCTAGTGCACAAGCCTGGACTCCTTGTCCTTGAGTATCAGGTGTCTCTCCAGAAAGGAATTCCATCAGGCCCCTTGTATTGGGCAACACCCAGGTGGCAGCAGTTATGGATGATGGTGATGGTCTATTATTGTATAAAACATTCTCAATCTGCAGCATGGCCCTCACCCAAGTTGGGTAAGACATACTGGGGCACATGTTTGTGTGTTTAGGGAGTAGAGGGTTTCAGGGCTTGCTGCATACATGTGCCTGGGCTCTGAATGGGTGGGTGCAGGGAACCTTGCGAGTGTGTACTATGAACAAGGTCTTCTTGAGTATGCTATTCTTCACTACAAGCAAGCTCTTCTGCTTGATTCAAACTTTCTGGAAGCCTACAACAATCTGGTACGCTAGTATCTGTAATTCCTGTGACATACTGGTGTTTCATTGAGATGCCTATGAGGAACAGTTTCCATGCATCTCCAGTGATGTAGGGAAGTTGGGAGCTTACATAGCTTGACTTGTGAGAAGTACCTAACATTCATGTGTTTCTTCAATGCAGGGTAATGCACTGAAGGATGCTGGGCAGGTGGAGGAAGCCATTGCTTGCTATCAGGTATGAAACCATGGGATGATCTATTGTTGTATGTCAGTAGCTATGACCGCTTTTTAAAGAAAAGATGATCACCTCTGTCATCTTGCACAGTACTGTTTTCTTGCCAACTTTCTCATAGATTGCTGGCTAAAGGTTTTTGATTTTTGTTGGTTTGTGGTTTCAGTCTTGCCTTGCTCTACAATCCAATCATCCCCAGGCTCTTACCAATCTCGGCAACATCTATATGGAGTGGTAATGCAACTTACAAACAGCTGAATTCTCACTTGGGGGGATGATTCGTTCCTTTGCTGTGGTGATGTTCTAAGAGAGTGGAATCTTTTACATGAGATTCAGAATGGATGGAAGTAGTAATGCAGGTGTTCCATTCTTGGCCTTTGAGGCTTAGAAGCTCTAGCTTGAATGGTAAGCTTTGTGATAAGCATACTGTGATCTTGGAACCACCTTCTTACACATAGCTGCTGCAAGTGATGGGCTGAATTTTACACTTAATCTTCAAAGTAGTGTTGTGATAGAATAGCTATATATTTTGAGGAGAGCAATTGTCTTGAACTGACAAGTGGGTTCTTACTGTTGTGTGGCAGGAACATGGTCAATGTTGCAGCTACATTTTACAAAGCAACACTTGCTGTGACAACTGGACTTTCTGCCCCTTACAGCAATTTGGCTGCCATCTACAAGCAGCAGGTATGGGTTTTTACCATGTTGTCAGTATCAATACATACTCTTGGGATGACAGTTCCATATTACCGAAGCATGTTTTCCTTTCCATAGTTTTTCCAAGTAGTAAAGGAACTTCAGGATTGCCTCCTCCTTTTGTATGAAATATTGGGACAACAAGTGAATTGTTTGTTTGGACAAAGAAGACAAACTTTCTTCTGTATTTTGAGATAATTATTTACTTAGTCTACACCCCACCCATTGGGAGCTGATGAAGTCAGCAGAGAGTCATGGCAGCTAGTCACTGCTCTTCATGATGAAGGTGATGGTTTGACACCTCTGAAGTATTATTGTGGAGTTCTCTTTGATGTCATAGATGTGTTTCCATGTGAAGTGCATGTGGCGGTACACAGCTAGTGCAGACTACTAACATTCTCACATGTGTGTCAGGGTCATTATGCAGAGGCAATAGCTTGCTATAACGAGGTCATGCGAGTTGATCCCATGGCTGCAGATGGCCTGGTGAATCGTGGGAATACTCTGAAGGAGATTGGCCAGGTCAATGATGCAATTCAGGACTACCTACATGCTCTAGCAATTCATCCAACAATGGCAGAGGGGCACGCAAACCTTGCATCAGCATACAAAGACAGGTCACCTTTTAATCTGGGTAGCTTTTAGTTTGGAACTTGCAGGAGTGTTTCCATTTTTTCTTTGGATCTTTTGAGCTCCTCTGGAGGCTTACAGGGGATTGGGTTTGATTCATGTTTGGGACTTGCATGTGTGAGTGATGGTGGTCAACATGTCAATTTATGGTTGCAGCATATCTTTCATTCTTCAAATTTTGGGTTGAAATTCTGATGGTGGTAAGTAATTAAACTATGATGGAGATAGTTAGGTTGGCCTATTGTCCCAGCTGGTCACTGAAGAGAGGCTTCATCGGCCTGAGAGCTGGAAGATGGCTTCTTTGCATGTGCTTCAGGCCTTTCCCACAGTAAGCAGGCTGGGTGAACCCCCTGACACCATTTTCCCTTGCTGCTGATGTTCTGCTGTTGTGTGTGGAAACATGGACCAGTGGGCATGTGGAAGCAGCCATCAAGAGTTACAATCAAGCACTTGCACTTCGCACTGATTTCCCAGAGGCAACCTGCAATTTGCTTCACACCCTTCAGGTGTTCTTTCAGCTGGCCTAAATTCTGGTTGTACTGGTGATGTTTAAGTACAAGAAGTGTGCACCTTGATATCTTTGAATGTACAATTGCCAAGTAATATGGTTCAAATGTGACCTTTCATGCAGACCTCATGTGGTTTCCAAATGCATTTGTTACAGTGTGTATGTGACTGGGATGATCGGGACAAGAAGTTCAGTGAGGTTGAAGCTGTTGTGAGAAGGCAGATCCAGGTAACAACATTGTTTTGAAGCTGGATTAGGGTAAAGCCTGATGCTGCAACCATGTAAAAGGCCAATCTCCTGGGAGGACTCAGTACAGATGACTTGTGGAGTATGCTCTCAGTTAAACCGGTGTCAGCTAGCAATAAAACTTGTGAGTGGGCTTTCAAGGAGGCTTGAAGTGTGAGAAGGTCTTGCTAGTCTTGTTGCCGTGTTGAATGAAATAGATGAAATCTGTCCCCAAGGTTCATAGACTTAATTGGCTTTGTCTGTGTTTGTGTACTTGGGACGTGATGCAGATGCAAGTACTTCCAAGTGTGCAGCCTTTCCATGCTATTGCATATCCAATTGACGCCATGCTTGCTCTGGAGATAAGGTATATTTCTTCAGAATTTGAGAGAGTTGTGAATTGCTCTGCCACATGTTCTTTTGTACTTTCATATTTGACAATGGTCCCTACCCTTGCACAAGAAGCAATCCATCTTAAGTTCATGGCTGAAGAATTCACTATCATCAATTGGAGGTGTTCTACACCTTAACTGCTTGTGGTGCTGTTGACAGTCGTAAATATGCTGAGCACTGTTCCTTGATCGCTTCAAGGTTTGGAGCACAGTCATTCACCCATCCTCCAGCCACTCATGTGAAGAGTGAAGGGGGTAGTGGCCGTCTACGAGTAGGGTATGTCCAAGCCCCTAATATTTGCTCTAAAGTTTGGAAATATCTGAAATATCTATGACCTTGTGATTATTGGGTTATCTCTCAATTCTTTCAAGATTAACTTAGGCATAAGAATGGAGAAGTTCTCAGTACTTGTAGTAACCTTTGAATGTTGACAGGTATGTGAGCAGCGATTTTGGAAATCATCCACTTTCTCACCTCATGGGTTCTGTCTTTGGCATGCACAACCGTGACAATATAGAGGTGAGCATGGTCATGAAGTTTCTGAATGCTCTCTTATATACAGTTATTTTGAAGCATTGAAGTGTATTTTTTCAGTTGTTTTTAACAACTCACATCCACCAATCTGTTTCAGATTTTTATTGAAGTCAGGATAGTATATTGTCTTTTGGTTGGCTCTTTCCTCAGATTGTGAATTGTGACATTGATTTGTAATTGAAGTTTAAGGCCTATGATTTTGTTAATTGGAGCAGGGTTCTGTACACCTGGATTCCCAATTCTTGTTTCCTGATCTATCAATGGTCTGTCTGCTGTGCTGTAGGTGTTCTGTTATGCTTTAAGCCAGAGTGATGGCAGTGAGTGGCGGCAGCGGATATCAGCAGAGGCTGAGCATTTTGTTGATGTCTCTACAATGACTTCTGATGCTATTGCTCACCTGATGAGTGATGACCGGATTCAGATTCTTGTTAATCTCAATGGCTACACTAAGGTAACATGCTCATCCCTGTTCCTCTGTTGCCTTATTTTATGCAATTGAACTCCTTTCCAGGAGTTCCTGATCAATTGTTTTTTTTCTTTCTCTTGAGCCCTTTTGATGGGTTCCTGAATTAGTGTGTCACATTGTGATCTTGTCTGGCATTGAACCCTTTGTAACCCATTCCATTTGGTTCATATACAGGGAGCTAGAAATGAAATCTTTGCAATGCAACCAGCTCCCATACAGGTGTCATACATGGGTTTTCCTGGTACCACAGGTGCAGAGTACATAGATTATTTGGTGACAGATGAGGTATATCCTTGGAATGCCTGATTGCTGATTACTATAGTCTCATCAACAGGTTCATTTGTGTGGTTGTATTTGTTTCACAAGGGATAATGAGTTGCACTTTCTTGAAGAATTGGGTATGCTTTGGTTGGTGAAGGCTTCTACATATTTCTAACATTTTCCATGTGGCTAGATAAATGTAGCAATTGAGACTTCTATTTCTTGTTTCTGCAGCTTGTTTCTCCAACTCAGTATGCACACATGTACTCAGAGAAGCTTGTTCACCTACCACATTGTTACTTCGTCAATGACTACAAGCAGGTAACACTTGCACCCATCTAACTGTCTCTGGTGTTGGTCTTGGAGGTCTTGTTCATTCTCCTGTGCTGCATGTAGTTGTTCTACCATCAGTGTCTTGAACATTTGATACAAGAGTTGATCTTACATCATACAGTTCATGCTCTCTGTCAGGTTCTTTGTGGACCTCTGTTCTGTGTTCCTTTGGTTGATTGAGAGTTAGTTATGGAGGAATGTGTTGGGTATATCCAGGAAGTAGAAACCTCCAGTTTGCCAATGTCATACATACATGTCCTTCATGAGCTGGGAAAACAAAGCTGAAGAATAAAAGTGCCATTTTGCTCAGGAGAAGCCTGAGTTTTGAACTGTCACTTTCACCAATGCTCATTTTCTTGGAATTTCCCATGTCTACTTTCAGAAGAACCAGGATGTCTTGGATCCTTTAAGCAACATGACGCGTGCTGACTATGGTCTACCAGAAGACAAGTTTCTGTTTGCCTGTTTCAATCAGTTATACAAAATGGATTCTGATGTGTTCTCAGCATGGTGAGTGTTCAGTCAATTTCACATTACAATTAAGCACTGACTATTACTTTTCTGCATTTGTAGATGCATGTGTGTGGACCTATAAGAACATGTGTGCCTAACATATTGCATGTAATTTGGATTTATGTTCTAGTATCTCAGGTGTTCAATATGTGAAAGAACCGAGCATATTGCTTGGAACTTTTTGGGCAAGCTTTGAAGATTGATCTTTACACAAAAATTTGCCACCCAATCAGTTGGCAATCTGGGAATCTCAAAAGAGACTGGGGATACCCATAAAGCAGACTGTGGATATGGATCTGGGAGTGGAAGAGCAGACTCATATTACATACAAATCCCCCTCTTCATATTTCTCATGCTTTTCTTGTTAGACTTATCTGAAACTTATGTGCTTTGCAGGTGTAGAATTCTGAAGCGAGTTCCAGATAGTGCAATTTGGCTCCTTCGTTTTCCTGCAGCTGGGGAGACTCGTCTACGGGCATGTGAGCATCCTTGCCAATCCATTCATCATGAGAACAGTTCTGTTTTGCACATATCTTTTGTGATCTTTACTGCTATGCTTATGAGTACAGGAATGAACAGCTTGACAGTGCACATGTTTTTAGAAATGTGACAGAAAAATATATGCAGATTTTTGTATAATTGTTTGCCACCCAAAATGGCACTGTTGTTCATACTGCAAGCATGTTTAATTTTATTTTTTTGTCATTGTTTGGTATTTGCTTTATAGTCCTTTGTTCTTGTTTTTGTCTATACTTCTCTGGAAACTTCTGTGATTTAATGAAGTGTTAACCTTGTTTTGCCTTTTCTTAATCATGAGAATGGAGATTTCTTATGAGAGATATTATCTACAAACCCACTATCGGGAGCTGATGGTTAGTGGGGGGTCATTGCAGCTAGTCACTGCTACGCATGGTGAAGGCAGTGGTCTGATACTTCATGAGTGACACTCACAAGGTTATGACCACATTCATTCTCATTTGGGTTTTTCTGGATCAGACATGACAGTTATCTCCTTCATCCTGTGTGGTGAAGTCTTCTCAGCAATCTCATAGAGATAATTCTGGTTGCAGTTGCGGCAGCACAAGGTGTGAGGCCTGAGCAAATAATTTTCACAGATGTGGCTGCCAAAAATGAACATATCAGGCGGAGTGCTTTGGCTGATCTCTTCCTTGACACGTATGTCAACCCTGATATCCTGCAATTGATCCATGCCTTGGGCTTTAACATTTCAGTGGGAGCCGTGGTTGGCAATAAGTTGTTGCAATGGCCTCTGTTGTGTTGCACACTGGCAGATCATGAACAAACATAGTGGTGGATAGTGAGGCCCAATTTTAAGGCCACTCCTTCTGGGACCTCTCTTTGTTGCAGGCCTCTTTGCAATGCACATACAACAGGAACAGATGTTTTGTGGGCAGGGCTTCCCATGGTGACCCTGCCACTTGAGAAAATGGCAACACGTGTAGCAATGTCACTGTGTCATGCTGCCAGTTGCGGTGAGGAGATGGTTGTCAGTAGGTATGTGGTCAAATGTGCAGTTGGTTCTGTTGCAACTTGCTCATCCTAGCCTTTGGTCACTTGCTAAATTAGGCTCTTGTTGTGTGACTCCATTAAGGGATGTTTGTGAACTGATTTGGGTTTTGGTGTGATCAGCATGCAAGAATATGAGGAGAGGGCAGTGATGTTGGCAACACATCCTACCATGCTGAGAGCTTTAACTGCAAAGCTACGATCTGCTCGACTCTCATGTCCATTGTTTGACACAACTCGCTGGGTAATCTTTCATTCCAAAAGTTGTTCCACTATGCCTTTGAGAGCTAGTTCTCTGACCTCTACATTATGCCCATCTCTTCTACTGTCTTTTGACAAGACCCTTAAGGATATTCCTTGGCCTTTGTCCGGTTGCTGAGCATGGGGATCTATGTACACTTAGAAATATGAGTTTTGGAACTAGTGGAAAGTTCACGTGTGCAGTTAGTGGACATGTACTTGACATGCTAGTGTTTTTACAGGTACAAAACTTGGAAAGAGCGTATTTCAAGATGTGGAACCTGTATTGCAGTGGCAGTCACCCACAGCCATTCAAAGTACACGAAGATGATGCAGAGTTTCCTTTTGATCAATGACAGCAGGCTAAATCTGGAGAGGAGTTTACAGGCTTAATAGGCCAGCATGTCTATTAGCTTAACAAGTCCTTGACCCAGAACAGGGAATCTCTCACTTGGCAAACCCTCACAAGGAGGTCAGATCTATTTGCTGTCCAGATAATATGTGAACATTATGAGATCATCCCTGGCATGGTTGCTTTCTCACCCAACTGATAGTGATACTATTATCAGTTTCTGTGGAAAGGGTGCTATGGAGGTGCACATAAGGTACATACTTTTATAGGAAGGACATACTGGCAGCCTACAGTAATGGGTTTTATTGTCTGTGGTTGTTTTGGATTAGGGTGGAGTCCCAGAGTTCTGTCTCCTACAGACAATCTCATATTTTGGTATATATAGGGTCTCTTTCAAAGAGCAACCAAAAAGTTTCTAGAGCTTCAACTAGAAAGATTTCCAGGTAGTGGGTAGTTTGTTGAGTTTGAGCCTCAGAAGCATGTTTGCAGAATACATACGTATCCCCCTCCTTTGCAATGCATATCTGTCTTTGATATTGAAGTAAGGCGGATGTGCCATCGACCACTGGGGTTCATAGCTGATGAATGTGGTGAATTCATCCTCAACAAATTGCTCTTTGCTCATTTTAGATGAGTCGTGGTTCCCACACTAAGCCCCAAATTTTGTCTTCTTTTTTAGAAAGGTGCTGAGATCAAGAGGCAGCAGTCAAAGAGGCTGTAAAACGTCAAACATAGCAGATGATAATTTTGTAGAACTGGAGGCACTAATATAAGGGTTAGTAGACTTAGTGAACTTTGTGGTTTGCTGCGAAACTTGAATCATTGTGTTTCTAGATAACAGTAAACATGGGTTTTATAGGTCACTTGAAGTTCACTTGTTTGTTGTAGGTGTAAGATCCCTCTTACTCCTGCCTTGTGATCTGCGGATATTTGGGCTTGTGGTAATGTTTGCCTTGTGCTTTATGGTAGGTAAGGTGCGTGGGTTTAGGGAACTTGGCCTAAACCCTAATTGCAACTTATGGAATCTAAAGTTATCCCACCTAAACTGGCTTTGATGAATTGTTGTTCATTAGAATTAACAATAAAATTTGGTGGGAATGGTAAAACTTTTGTATCTTATTTTCCAAATGTTTACTTAGTTTTCTTGTTTTATTTATTTCACTTGTTCGCTCCTTTTATTTCTACCATATTTTGATATGGGTGTCCATAATTCTTTTGTTTGTTGTATACCATAATACCTTGGAGGCTTTGGCACGAATTATATACATTTTTAGAATCTTTAAATTTTAAAAATATATATAATTCAAAGAACACATTTTCTGAAGGAAAATGAAGAATATATTGAGAATATTTTTTTTTCAAAGTGGAATCTTCAAAATAAATTAATTAGTCAGCAGACATGTGCTGAAGCTGCCAAATGTATTATGAAATGCAAAGTAGATATTGTTGTATTTTTGGATGAAATCAATTAGTCACTTAAAAAGAAAACTATAGTTGCGCCTCTACCATGGTCATTAGTTATACAATTTATCATTGTATGATTAAATAGCAAGTAACAAGTGCTATCTAGTTACAATGTTCAATTTACAAATGACCAATAGTCATGTACGATTTACAAGAGTATTGGCATAATTAAGACAACCATGGTGAATATGGGCATGCTTTGCAAGAGTATTGGCATAATTATAGCCAATTCATTTGAGTAGGGTTTTTGTAATGACTAAAAAGTAGACCAAAAAATGAAGTGATGTGATTATTAAACCAAGGTTGCCAAGTAAATTGTAATGGGCAATCAATTATGTATTGACTAACAATGTTATGAACCACTTAGTTTTGAATTGAAATAATGGAACGAAAAATTTGGACTTGTTTTCAAGCACACACTTCTTTAGTCGTTTTAAAGAAATAAAAGTCTAATAATTTAAATAGAGGATTATGATATGATCCTTCGTTGCCTTGCTTTGTTATTTGACCCTTCAAGGACCTCGAGAATTGATTTGTCTTTAATTACTAACAACATATAATTCCACAATTTTGAACCTTATTGCATGATAATTGTTGTTCAACTATTCTTGGGGACATTCCAAAGGCCAAAGGCCATGGATGTCCCAATGTGTTTAGGTACACACGCAAGATACGTAGTTAACTTATTTCAAATTTTATTAACATATCATTCTATTGAGGAAAATAGGATGAAGATTGGAAATAGCTTGAGGTAAGCATATTATAATTTAAAATCTAACAAAACTTTAATGATGATAATTACAAGTTGGAATCAAGGTTTCTTTTTTTGAATTTAGTCCAAACTAGCAAATGACAACAATATTTAGCCAAATTTGACAATAGACTAGATATGAAACTAGAAAAAAACCTTAGATTCCTATTATATATTTGGCTACTTGTTATAGAAAATTAAGGATAACTTTTTCCCACCCCCAAAATATGACAATTTAGGATCATTTTTTGAACTAAAGCATTGTTATAAACTTTTTAGCATATTTGGAAGCTATCTTTAAAAGAGAAGGTTCACTACCATCCAAAGAAGCATCTTATGACCTTCCATTTTAGAATGTTTTTGCTTACAAAACATAAGGTTCCTTCCCATCTTGCTTTTCTAGCAGTACTTTATGTTTGGTAAGGCCTTTGGACAAAGGTGTATCCAAAATCCGAGTAACACCTTTAGCTATTGCCTTATCTCGACCCTCATTCTATTAACCCCCTCATCTTGGAGCCTTGCCTATGACATAAACCCAGTAGTAGTAGAGCATAGAGATTAGCAGATCCAGCAGACCTTTCTTTCCCGGCAATAGTCTTCATCACTCCAGAAACTCTCATCAACAACAACGTCAGGAGTGCATTTAGGAGTGCAGCTGATGGATCCTACAGATGATGTCAAGACCACCCTCTGTGTGTGCGCTTTTGCGCAGGAAGCTAGCACGTTCAGAGTTCCATTTACTGCTGGTTCAATGAATTCTGCCTGCCACATAGACAACCCTCTGAGCTATTAAGAAGAAATCAAGCAACATTTGCCATTTTGTTTTGAATCCCACATGTGACAGTTGGAAGCTTATTGGGTTTTAGGGGTTCAACCAGATCAAGCACATGTAAGATGTATGTGATCTTGGCAGTGTCTAGATTAGTACATGCTTCCGCATTTTCCACATTGGATTCACAAAGAAGAGGCTCAACCAGATCAAGCACATGTAAGATGTATCTGATCTTGACAGTGTCCAGATTAGTATATGCTTCTGCAATTTTCAACATTAGGTTCAGAAAGAAGAGGCCTCAACTGGATCAAGTACATGTGGATGTATGCAATCTTGACAGTGTCCAGATCATTAGTATATGCTTCCGCAATTTTCCACATTAAGTTCACAGAGAAGAGGCTCAACTGGATCAAGCACATGTAGATAGATGTATGCGATCTTGACAGTGTCCAGATCATTAGTATATGCTTCCGCAATTTTCCACATTGGGTTCACAGAGAAGAGGCTCAACTGGATCAAGCACATGTAGATAGATGTATGCGATCTTGACAGTGTCCAGATCGTTAGTATATGCTTCCGCAATTTTCCACATTGGGTTCACAGAGAAGAGGCTCAACTGGATCAAGCACATGTAGATGTGAGCACAACAGATATCTAAATGCTTCCACATTTTCTGCATGCATATTGGATTCACAAAGAAGAGGCTCAACCAGATCAAGTGCATGCAGATGTGAAGGTAAAATAAGTGATCATTTACTGTCGCATTTTCTTCATTAGATTCACAGAGAAGATGCCCACCGAGATCAAGTGCATCTGCTATGCACTTACCAGTCATATTCATCAGATTTTGTTCAGTAGCAGACAATGGCTTTCATTTGCCTGAAGTGGAGCTTGTTCACCAAGCCCTAAACCCTAAACCCTAACTTCTTTTTTTCTTTTGGGGGTTGGAGATGGAATGAGAGGAGTGCAATTCAAACATTTTGGATTTTGGTGTTCCCATCATGTTCTCAGTGTTCCCCATAAGTTCCCAATGATGTTCCAAACATGTCCCCTATTTTTTGATGTGTTCCCCAAAATGTTCCCAATAGCACCACACTTTATCCGATTATTTTGGCCCAAAGTTGAACTTTCATAAGTTATAAAGAGGTGTCAAAGGGAAGCACCTCTATATTTTGGGGATTGCATAATGTTTGCCAAAATAAAACGTGATGGGCCAATCTAAGTGGCTCCTTTCCAAAAATTCCTTCCCAATAGGGGTGGGGACATATTCATTCTATAAAAATTAATAATGTAAGGGTGCTTGTCAAGTGTTGTGGCATTGACAAGCATTTTTTCAAAGTTGAGCACAAGTATGTGACCTAGCATCAACATTGGGGAATGTTGGCCACCATTTTGGGTATGAACATATATTTTCATTTGAGTACTTCACATTTTGTGCTGAAACCTAGAGTTAATATCAAACAATAATGACATGGTTATTTTGCATCCAACAATTGTTATGTAGATAATTCTACTCACTACCTAAAAAATAATTCATATCCTTTGGAGTAGAACATGCCCAATTGGAGAATTTGTTGTTAGGTCTTTGTGCTACAACAAGGAAAAGATGGGCGGGTGGTTTTGAAAACCTAGATGACATTGCATGTGTTGTATTGAGGATCAATACAAATTCTTGAGCTCTAGGTGTGCCAACTCTAACAAAGGTGGTAGAATAGAACTTCTTATCTCTTGGGTGAGATTGAAAGACCCAACATCAATGCACATTTGCAATTTGTTTTATCTCTTTAATAGGTAACCAAGTACCCCATAATGGCCCAAGTCTCCATGTCTAAACCCTACAATTTCACATCAAAACCCCATCTTATTAGTTACTTCTCCATGCACAAAAAAGGTGCAAACTATCATATCTTAAGAGGAATATCACCAAGACAATAATCTCTTCTTTCTCTCATATATTTCTTGTGGATTGAGTTGAGCATATTCATTTGTTTGTGAAGAGTTTTTTTTCAATTAAAAACTTTACCAAACTATATGCAAAGATGATGAGATCATGAAAAGACATTGTTGGCATTGTCGCCAAGTCTTCTTGCAAAGACGCAATAGGTACCCAACTTTTTCAAAGCAAGTACACTAGGAGAAGCGTTTCAAGAAATTTGGACACTCCTTGCTTGTCCCTCCACACCTTCAACACAAGATCATGTGCATGAAGCCTTCCCCCTAAAAAAGATCCTCACAAACATTGATCCCTCATAGATTTGTGACATGCAAAACACATGACATGAATATTACATCTTTCCTTTTTTGGTCCATTAATTTTTTCAAATTTTTTTCATATAATGGACACATAATGTGGTGAACATCACTTGTTGTATAACACTTAAAGTGAATGGAAATCACAATGAAAAAAAATAAAATTATGTGGATGCCCAAACATTAAAAACTCATGATGAAAAATGTTCCATCAAAAATCACAATTTACATAATAAAGACATAATTATACACGATTCTAATATCTTTAATTCTATGGTCAAGCTTCATTCTTATTTTGTGTTGGAACACATTTTCATGGGTCATTACCAAACTCATATTATGCTTTCACATTTGCTCCATCTTACCTTTTGTACATATAACTCTCGCATAATATTTATATAATTGCAAAAAATCATACAAATGTGTACAATTTATGATCTATGAAACAAAATAAAAAGGAGATTAAGTACCATGAATAATATAAAAACAACTCCACCATTATTGTTTTCACCTGCTAAATGTTTCATTCATTTTTTGCATTGACATATGTTCCTTTGTTAACAATCTCTTGAACAATGTTAACATACTCATATGGAACCTAATTAAACAACACACATTTATAAGTCAATGACATGACATGTTGATAACTATGAATATATAAATAAATTTCAACCAAAGTGTGAAAATGATATGATAAAATGTGTAGCACACAATAAGTCCTCCTTGTTTGCACCAAGATTAAAAGTGTTGGAAAAACAAGGAAAATAAAAATATCTTTGTAGAGCAAGAAAAATTTCTGAATTTCATTGAAAGACATTAATTTAGTCTTATATGAAATTGAGGAATGAAAAACATTGCAATGCAACTTGAATTGAATTTGAATTGAAATTCAATTAAAATTTAATTGAATTCAAATACATTGAATGAAATTTGAAGGGTAACATATTAATGTCTATTTTTTTTGGTACAATGTTGTGAATGTTTTAAATAATTATACTATTTATAGGCATTTTTTGTGACATATAATTTTGTGCTAATATTTTTAATTGTTCCATATCAATCCAATGGTAAATATGTAAAGAAATGGTCAAGATGTAAAGTGATTTACAATCATTTCAATTTGCAACCATTTTAATTTTGATCCAATGGTCAAGATTTAAAATAGTTGTATATACAATATATACATCATATATCACATATAACTTGGAGCTGTTTTGTGACACCAAAACACCCATACTTTTGGTTCCATGGAATGTTCATAAACAAAAAATAGATGGAAAAAAACACAATGCCCCCTTCATATATATGTTATGATTTCATTTCAAGATAGTTTTTTTAAATATATATATTTTTTAATGAGTGGCATACATTTGGTCAAATCTTAAGAAATTCACAATATCAATGGAATTTGGTAATTTATATCAATATCATTCACCACCCAAAGTTTCATGCAAAAATACCATTTACAAACCCATTCTTTAATGTATATTTTTTTGTGATAAATATATTCATAAATTAAAAAATCTCAATCATTTATTCAGAAATGGTTAGCCCAAGTTCTAATTTAATCAAATGTTTGCAAAGTTCACAACAATAACTTTGATTCAACTAAATTCAATTATGATTCAACAATTGGATTAAGATTCATGGAAAATTTATTCAAAATCTATTTGTGAGTATGGTGTTGGGAAAAAATAATTAATTTTTTTTTCCTAAAAGACAAATTTTCATGCTTGTTTATGGGAATGGTGCAAACATATCCCAATTTGGAACTATCCAAGTGACAACCTACTATTTATAGAACACTAAATTGTTTTACTAAAACCAACTTCAATGAATCATGGTAATTAAAGTTATGGAATATAGTGATACCATTTTCGCCCATGATATAGATTACCAAGTATATATTAAGCCAAACCCCACTATTATGCGAATTAAGTTTTTTTTGAAAAAAAATTGTTGTTTTTTCAACCAAAAAATCAAAATTGTTTTGTTTTCTAAAGTGCAAATTCGACTACACTTGAATTTTTTGGGGGATTTTTTTTCCAAATTTCTATTTCTATTTTATATTGGAATTTATGTTTAATTAATAACCAATGATAAATCACCCATGTGTTTTTGGGCTTAGGTTATCACATTTAATGTAACATTGTCATGACTTTAACCTTGGGTCCACAATCAAGTCGAGGGCAAGGCAAAAAGGAAATGGGTAAGGAATGAATTAAGACAAAAAAAAGACTAGAATGTTGGGGTTGCAAAAAGGAAACACTTTTAGGACTATCAAAGATGAACTCTCATTTTGTGGTTCTAAAATGTTTTAAATTTTTGGGAAAATGTCTTAAATATAGGGAGAAGGGTGGTGGCCTCCTTTCAAGTCCAAGCCCTATGAATGTAATGATCCAAAGTAAGTTTGTGACCTAAAGTTGGTTCCATTTTCATTAATCACTTACATTGTTTAACTTGTGCAAGTGATTTGTGCAAGTGATTTGTCCATCAAGTGTTCATGAACTTGTCACATCATCCCAATCCCTCTCTTAAAGCTCCCACACATCCCTATTCCCCTAGTGTGTGGAATGTGGAATTAAGGAATGTGCACCCAAGGTTTTTTTCTTTTTTCTTATTATGATTTTTTTAGGTTTACCTACTAGACCTTGGGAAAAAGTTAAGGGTGTGCCATATGCCCTCCAATAATGTAAGTTGCCTTTGAGCATGCCCTTCATGTACACATAATTAACCACGATTCACCCTCACAATAGTAGGTGCAATTGCCTAGTTAGTCAAATGTCTCATCTAATGAAATACTTCAAAATGGACAACTTCATAATGAAATTATGGAAGGACCTTGGTGTAGACAAAGGACCTAAACATGAGTAGTTCAATTGAAATTTTGTATAACCAACCTCATATCTACAAAATTTTCAACATTAAATCTTGCTAAATAATGGAAGTGATTTTGTGGCTTTGAAGAAAGTTATTACAAATTTGATTTTTTAAAAGGTTGTATTGAAGTGAAAATAATCTTCCACTTGCAATTCCAAGCATTGAAGAACATCTTTCATATCATGGTTTCTTGCCATCAACTTAGTTTGCATCCCCTTTCTCGTTTTGTCTACAACATGTTTGTGAAATAATATTAGACAAAAAGTTTTGTGGCACAATAATTCGAATCTTGAAGGATCACTCAAATGATTTGAACCCTAATATTTGTTCTAATTAGTCACTTTTATGTCACAAAATCACAAGGAATTGAATTCATGCAACCTTGTTAGGTTACAATTTAATGGTTGAAGTCTACCACGTGAATTGAATATAAAAACTAAATCAATTAAGAAATAATAATTTACTACATATTTTTGCAAATAATAATAATAATAATAAATATTACATTAATATATGAAGGTCCAAACAATGATAACATGTTAAATATTTTGATTCATGAACTTGCTTTGTTACTTCAAAAAAATTAAATGATCACAACCAATTTCACCAAAGTTGTGAATGGTGGGACAATAGGCAATGTTCATTAGAGTGAAGCGCAAAAAGACCACATATTTCTTGCATTGTGATCCATCTGAATCCGTGTTGGAGACCAAGCAAAAGTTGCAAGCATTATGTGATGTGCATGTGGACAAACAACGCCTCATTTTGGTAGAACCAGAAACCATTTTGGATGAAGCCAAAAGCCTTGAAGAACAACAGGTGTCAC
>Ga0209208_10005134_pt1 | contig 18319 bp, 13 predicted proteins | sample S1TSphfallax_3_FD_187694 | JGI IMG/M metagenome (GOLD analysis project Ga0209208, IMG submission 187694) | Host-associated microbial communities from peat moss isolated from Minnesota, USA - S1T2_Fd - Sphagnum fallax MG (SPAdes) (version 2) | ecosystem: Host-associated > Plants > Peat moss >... | reverse complement strand
ATTCTTTTTCAAGTAGGGTTTTTCTTCATTATTATAAGTTTTATTTTTTCTTATTTTCTATTCTTTATTTGGTTTCTTCATTTTTGTAATTTTTTTTTCTTTTAAGATTATTTTACTGTATTTCCATTTTTTGTTTCATGTTTAAATATATTTATTTCATTTTATTTCATTTTTTAAGTGTTTAAAAAAAATTCTAATTGTTAAAATGTTTTTCTGTTTTTTTTTTCTAGTTTTTCCCCTTTTAACAATATATATTTGTTTTTTTTCTTTTTTGTTACAACTTTGTTTCATTTTATTTATTTATTAATAACGCGATTGATGGCTGGTGCGGGGAGACAAAGGATCTAGCAAGCGTGTGTCTCTCCGCCACCACGACCCGCACCTAGCGCTGGAACATTTCAGGCCAGGTGTGGCTCATTTCGAGACCTCGTTTTTGTCATCTGGGGGTTGCAGAATCGGCCTCATAGAGACTATTAACAGGTTAGAATGGACAGGTTTAGATAGACACACTGACAGACAAGTGAATTAATATATAAGATATAGGTGAATAAAGGTCTAGGTAGTTAAGCTTCAAGTTTGGTAGATTATTAGATTCTTTTAATGTCATAATATGAACATGAAGTGGCACATGTTAATATGCCTTTTCATATCCATGTAAGCGGGTACATGAAAGGAGTGAAATATTTAAGGATGGAAGAGGTACATATGTATGTATGGCACAAATAGACACAACTTTTTTTTTTAATTTGTTTTTCAAAATTTTAGGTTACTAGAAGTGCAAACATCCACAAGAAGGTTTAGCAAAAAAATTTAATAAATTACATGAGTTTTTTTAAGCAATAAACATCCTTTTACATTGTATGCCACCTATTGGAACCTAATATTAAATATAGTGATTAAAAACCATGTACTAAAATTTGGTAGAATTTTCCTAAAATATTTAGACAACACCTTAAAAAGGTAATATTACCTAATAAATATGAAGAACATTAAAACAAACCACAAAGTTAAAATTATTCAAAAAACAAGGAGACAGACATCATGATTAAATACAAAATCTAAAAATGACTTTAAGTTTATTGAAATTTTCTTGTTTTTCAACCAATGCTTTTTCAAAGGTAAGAACACAATTCCCTTTAATCTTTTAAGCTTATTGAACTTTTATTCCTTAACTAATGCCTCTTCAAAAATAAAAACATGATATCCTTTAATTTTTAATGCTTATTGAATTTTTGTTCTTCAATTAATGCCTTTTCAAAGGTCTTCAAAAGTAATAGCATGATTTCCCTTAATATATTTGAATTTGATGGGTTGCACCACTTTATTTTTAACATGTATGGTTTGTTTGAACATGTTTCCAAACTCACCATGTAATCCAAATGAATAGTGAATGAGCTACAAGATTTGAAGAAAAAATAACAAAAAATCACATATTTTGCATAAATATTTAGAATTCAAAGTTCAAATACTTTTGTGTTGAACTCCACAAGAACAATTTCATTTGTCATCCTTGTTATAGTCATTTAAAAAAATATATTGTAAATGATTTTTTGTTACAACCCTAACCTTGGGCTCACAACCAAAATAAAGGCTTGCGAAGGTGCGGGCCAAGAATAAAGCCTAGGAGTCACATTTCATGCTCCTGGGAATGTGGGAGAGTGTGAAGGAATGAACCCCCACACTCCCAAGTGAGCTCCCACTTTGGGAGTTGAAATCTCAATAGACTCCCAAATTTTTAAAGAGTAATTTTAGGGGTCAAAACCCATTGGATCAAAGAGTTTTTTATATCATTGGAAAACTCTTGGGAAATAGATGTCTAAAATGAACTTGCATGACCCATTTGGACATTCAAAACACAAGTTATGGCCAAAAGAAGGGCTAGGAGTCAAATTGACAATTTGAATCCCAACCATTAAAAGTCAAGCATCGCATTGATTACCTTGTGTGCAGGTGGCGTGCCACATATCATTGGAAAGCTCTCAATGAGGGCTACAACTTTGATTTAGACCTCACCTCAATCGAAGGTCTTCACACAAAGTTATGAACCCCAAAGTCACAAGAGTCCTAGTTGTGAGAATTTTAGTCCTGGTACAAAATGACATTTGGGTGCTGGTCCCATGGCCATGCACAAAATATACTATAAGGGGGAAGGTGGTGTGAGTAATTGATTTGCTTGACAATCTTCTTAGTCCCGATCCTGGAGTTCTAGGATGCCCCTTTACCTTTGAAGTGTTACGCGCCAAGGAGCGCCCCCTAATTCCTTCTTCTTCCGTTGTCTTCACCTTTGGACTCACAGTTGAGTCCATCAAGGAGCTTGGGGGTGTGTCATTTTCTTTCCCCAAATATGAAATATTTTGTTAATCACTTACTTAACAAAGAAAATGACTATTGGATGAAATGTTTCATATGACATTTGTGCAAGATTTCCTAAACAAAATAACTATTAACACAATTATTAGTATGATCCTTACAATTTGTATATATACCTTTAAAATCACACACATTTTATGGTCTCTTTTTGCACATTCATAAATTGAAGTTTATTGTCATTTTGATTTCTTTTCATGGTGCCAAAAAGTTTTCTACATATGTACACTTATTTTTATATAGGCTATTTAGGGCTAATCATAAAAGATTGCAACATCATGTTGCTTTCTTGTCAAATTTGCTAGATTATTTTTGATAATGTAACATTAATTGTTGAATTTGTAGATAGTTTCCACAATCTTGAATTAATGCCTTGTATTTGAGTCCATTTAAGATGTTTGCATGAACCTTTTTCTTGATGAAGTATTTATGCATCAAAAACTTCCCATTCCATGATTTGATAGTGGAAATTGTGCAAAAATTATTCTTTCACAAATTCATATTTTCTGCACATGGATGTCATGCATTTAAAACAAATACGATCCTACTTATACTTTCAACATATGTATTTTAAACACACAACATCCATGTGCAAAAAACATGAACCCATGAAATAACAAATTTTGTGCAAATTCCAAATGAACCAATGAAGTTGGTAAGTTTGTGATGCAAAAACTTATGGGCCCGTACTCATACATGCCTTCTAAGAATCTTGCATTTTTAGGTTGCATTAGTTTTTACATCATAAGACAATACACAAAGTATTATCTATATAAATAATTTATAGTTTTTATTATTTTTTGTTTTCAAAAATTAAAAAATGACTTTATTTGTGCATCTTGGTCTTATATATATCCTTGATTCTTGTTGTTAATATGAAATAGTCAATAATGGATCTAATTGCTAAGGAACTAAGCAATGTTGAAAAAGTTAATGGTGAAAAAAATTATCAAATGTGAACAATCTTTTGAAAAAAGGAGCTTATGGATGTGTTTCAAGGGTGAAAGCCAAACCAATCTTGATAGCAAGAAGTGATGCCATTGTAATAGCAATGGAAACTACAAAAATTGTTAATTGGGAGAAGATGACAATCAAACAATGGATGAAAGACCACTAAAGAACTTGATGCGATGTGAAACATTTGTAGCATTTTGGAACAAACTCATAATTCACATTCATGAGCAAATAACCATAGACAACATTCACCATTTGCAAGAATTTTTTTACAAATGCAATATGAAAGGTGGAAAATATATTGTAAAATATTATGGAAATATTGAAATGATCATAAATTAGCACAACACCAAAATCCCCAACCATGACTAAGTTGGTAGTCATTTAACACATCCATGATTACATGATTATGTAGTGCAATAAAACACATTGAATAGGACATGTTTTTTGTGATTATGGTCACAAAGGACGATATCTTTTGTGATTGAGTTTTGCATGTACAATCATGAAGGACATAAAAAATATATTCTCCTAGCTACCTATTGGCTTAGGTTAGGTAACCTATCAAATAGAGGGTATCATAGCCTAAAAACTTGGCCTACATGCTAACAATATAGGCCATAGCCAACCTAAGGATGTAGATTAGCCTAGTTACCTAGGCTAAGCCAAAAACCTAACCTAGACTATGAACTTAGCCTAGGATTAGGTTTCAAATATGAATACTTGAACCCTTCACCTTCACGTTGAAGGATGAAGTCCTTAACCATTGCACCACATGTTTTTTAATGATAAAAATTATTACCATGTATTATCATAAAGATTTTCTTCTAACTTATTTTAGTAGCGTAACTACTCTTGCTAAGTACCTTGTAACCTACCTAGTTATCAACCTAGTAATTTGTAACCTATTTAATAACCTAGTAGGTACCTTGGTAGGTAGTCACTATCTAGTAGCTACTAGGTAGTAGGTATCTTACTTAATAATTACCTATTTGATAACTAATCGATACCTATATAACAATTGTTTAAGTAGTAAATAATAGGTAGGCCTAGGTACAAGGGAGGTAGTAGTTAGTAAATAATTAAGGTAGGTACCTACTTAATAAGTACCTAGGATGTAGCTAGTAAGTACCTTTATGTAAGTACTACTAGGTAGCTAGTAGGTAATAAATACTTAATAGGTAATACCTAGGTAAGCTACTAACCTAGGTAGGTTAATTATGTAGTTGCATTGTAGTTATAGTCATGTAATGATAATGTTGTCACAATGTAATCACAATGATGACTAACTTAGGTATATGACTAAGGAGATTTGACTACATGACTAAATTAAAACATGTAATCATAAAGTGTTTTAGTCATGAAAGACATGTCTTGGCCTTGTGTAACTTCAAGGCTTAAACAACACTTTAATGATTCAATTGTTATTCTTAAAATCATTTACAATTTGTTAAAAAGACATAGCCATTTTTGGTCTTCCTAAAACAATGTACTAGATGGTCAAACAAAAAATCTTGACATGATGACAACATGTTTGTTCATTGAAGAAATGTCAAACTAAATTACTTTCTAAAGAGAATGTTTTAGAACTTTTGTGGCAAAGAATGTTGATTTTTCAAGCACCAAAGTTCTAAAGGACATCAATCAACCTTGATGCTTGAATAACATAAAGCATGCAAAGACGAGATTGAAAAACTGAAAGAAACTTCATTACGCTTGAACTACATGAATGAAAGAATGTTTTCACAAGCCTAAGAACAATGATAAAGTTAGAAAGAAGAGAAGAATGATGATAGGCAAAATATGACAAGCTACAAGCTTGGATAGCAAGAACATTCGTCAAAACTTCCATAGACAAAGATGTATGGATAGTTGATTTTGAATGTATTCAACACAACTCTTATCAACGTGATTGGTTCAAAGTTTAAACACTACAAAGATATATTAGGGTGACATGAGATTGTTGAAGACGTAGGTAGCCATAAGTTTTAGGTTGTTAGAATTGATGATTTTGCCATTCAAGTCAAGCGAATGTCAAGTGGTATGACAACCTAAACATGTCAACTTGATGAAATGTTTCATATGACATTTATGTAACCTTTTGGATGAAATAACTAGTAGCATAATTACTTATATGATCCTTACAATCTATGTATATAAATAAAAATTCATGCACACTATGGTAGATTGTTCTTGGATGTCCATAAATTGGAGCTTGCTATCACACCAATTCATTTGCATGCAACCAAGAAGTTCTTTGCGTATGTACAATGTTTTTGTCCTAAATAGGCTATTTAGAGTTGATCGTGAAAGATAGTAACATCACTTGTGTTGGTTCACTAGGAAAGTCAAGTTTGTTGGACTATTTTTGACAATGTAATATTAGTTGTTGAATTTGCAAATTGTCTCCATAATCTTGAGCAAGTCTTTTATGTATTTTGGACCTTTAAAAAAAAAACATTGTAGTCATGAATGGATTCCAATATCTTATGCACCAACTTGAAGATACTGTGATCTCAACTTGTTGATCATCATCTTATTTTGAAGCTCTTGTTTGAATCATAAGGAATTAAGGAACATGCTTTGAGTCTTTGTATTCCATTAAGATTGGTGAGTTTTATCACCAATTAAGCTTGAAAAATTTGGGAATTTGTGAAACAAAATTTGGTTGTTTCGAACATCCACAACAAATTGGGGGACATTTATTTATATCATAGCATTATATAATCATGCAATGAGCCTAAGACCTTTTTGACAACTATGGTAGTCTTTCAAAATGTTATACCCATCTACTTTGTGATATTGGACAAGAAAAATAAACTTCAAATTATATTGCATAATATATTAACATTTTTAATGTGGTGAAATTTTGCAACTTGGTGATTTTATTTTATTAAATCACAAAACAAAAAAAATTTTGATCAGCAAGTTTAGAATGTTTTTGGGCTAGAATCGCCAAGATTTTACATTAGGTTTGAATAGGTAGCCAAAAAATAAAATGGTTGTAAATTTTTTACCTTTTTTTGAAAGCCAAATTTGGCTAAATCATCTTAAGGTGGATTGTAACTTGCAGTACATCAGAAATTTGAACCAAAAAAACTTCGTAACAAATGATGTGTGCAATTGAAAAGGTGAATGTTGAAAATGTAATGCAAAGAAATTATAATGCAATATGCATGATATAAAAAACAATCAAAAACTATTTTCAATGAATGTGTTGTTTATGGGTTGAAATGTTCTAAAAGATATATTGGAAAAATAAATTGGGTACATGAATTTGTAAAAGGTTGTAAAAAGGAACAAAATTATGTCATTGATTCTCTTAACATTGTTTGAAAGCTTTTAGTTTGGAAAAAAGAAAATGATTTAATGATATTTGTTTTGAAATTGACTTCATCATTTTGGAAAGGTTTTTGAAAGGAACATTTCTTTTCCATCAAATGGTTATGAACCCAAATTGGATAATACACATTACTCTAGAAGAAAAGGAAGATTTGGATTATTGTAGTACCTAAGCTATTTTCTTCAACACTTTGAAATCAAGTTCGGTAATAAAAAATGGTAAAATATGGAATTTTTCATCGTATATTATGCTGAAATAAATAAATAAATCAATAATGCTTACCAATCTCAAAGGGAAAATTTCATGAATGCATGTGTTAGTTAATGTGAAAAAAGAATGAAATAGATGGTTTTTTGGAAGAAAAAACTAAAGATATTTTAAATATTTTGCAAAATTTGGTAGAACTCCATACCCAGCCCAATACATTGAGAGTGTACCCTCCATAGAAAGTGAAAGGTGGGAGAAAAGATTTAAAAAAATAATGATAAACATTTGCACAACAATAGATAACTTTCAAGTATACATTTGAATATGAGACAAATTTAAAATTTAAAATACTTCTTATCAAATTATATAAAAGAAATTTTGAAGACCTTATGGCTTTTTCTAGTTGTAAAAAGAAATGCTAACATATGTTTGGTTAATCTCATATGATGGATCTACAACTTTAAAATCAAGAACATTTGAATTTAATCAAGTGATTAGGATAACTACATTTAAGACAAATTTGAATGTCTTTTCACTTCATTCATAACAAGCAACAAAGAAAATTAACTACTAAAAAGAGCACCCAATTTGGCATTCTTGCTGAGTGGTTGACAGCTGAAGGAAAACATTTTGTAGCTAGAAATTCAGAGAGATTGTAGATAGGGTAAGTGAGGAAAGACACTTTGAAACAATGTTGGACAACTATGGTTACAAGCACTCTACATTTTAATAATTTGATGAATTTTGAACACAAGTTCAAACAACTTATATATTTTCCTTATAATTAAGGAAAATATAAGTTCAAAATACTTAGAAAATTTCCTTAGACAAGCAAATACACATGCAATGGACCATCTTTGCTAGTTTAAGGTGCAGAGACTTGCAGGATAAAGAGAGCATATCTTGATACAGTGGAAACAGGTTTGCTAGGAGTCCAGGATCCTTGAATGTAATTGTCCTTCGTGAGTCTCCGCTGTGGGATCAAGTATGTACAAGAGCTTCACACAGTGATCCAGGCTTCTCTTAACAATATCTGCAGTGCCAGACTAACTACATCAAAGAGAACTACTATTAGCGTGTCTAATGTACTGCCCACTGTTGTATACTCAACACTTTGCAGACATATATTGGGCTTTCTTGGTTCACTTCGAGCCATGCAGTCTTTGGTTCACTTACTAGCCTCCCCTTGTAGATTACCAACACCACAAACCACAAAGAGTCCATGATTAATCATGGCTTCCAGGTATCATCATTGTCATCATCTTCATCAGATGTATTTCGAGGCACCCACTCATCCCCACTTTCAGTTGCATCCCCAACATTTTCATCTCCAGAGGTCTCCAAGTCAATTGCCTGCTCTCCATTGGACCCCTTATCTTTTTTCAGATTATCACCTGACCCATTCTTGCCAGTATTTGCAGATGCTTGCTCTGAAGCTTGTACGATATGAATCTTAAATCCATCTTTGGCCATGAGTTCAAAGACACAGGCATCTCCGGCCTCCAACTTTTTGTCTTGTACAAAGCCCATCCAACCCTCACTGAGTCCTCTCAGGTTTGCTACAAAAAATGTTTCCCACTCCTTCTCTTCATGCATCAATTTGATTTTGTGATCACCACTAGGCAGATACTCCTTGCAGAACTTGTCAGGAAATTTCAGGAAGTCAGAGGACACATCTAACTGCAGCATAGATATCACAAACCCAGGATTCTCCAACTCTTTTTCAATATCCTCTGCAGCCTCAGTTGCCTCAATGCTAGCTCTGTTAGAAGAATCTCCCCAAGGCAGACTCTTCCTGTTACTTCGAAAGCTGTAACTTTTCCGTACCACAGGACTTTCAGGATCTGAATCTCCAGAGTCAGAGGCCTCCTCCTCTGATTCATCTTTGCTATTCATTACCTCTTCCTTGGCTTCTTGGATGGCAGCAACACGTGAGGAGCGACGCCTTTGCAGACCCTGCTCTTCAAGTGTCGGCCGCTTTCTATATGGCCTTGAAACTTTGGGTTTTGATAAGCTCTTCGAAAGGTCTGCAAGGCCAAGTTCCTCCATGCGCCGCTTATTTTCTTCCATACGCTGTTTGCGAACATCCTCATAAGAGCTCCCATTTGGCTTCATTTCAGTTGCAACTGAAGTCTCGGAGATGAGAGGGAGTTCCTCCTACCAGCCAGTTGTTGGGCACTTTCTTTACACTAGCCTTTACTTCCTCTCTCTTAGCATTGTTCTCAAATGGAAACTCCCCCTCCCCAAATACTACATCGAAACCTGAATAGGAAAATATACACAATTCAAATGTCAGGCATGACATTTTGAATGACATCTACCCAGAACAAGTAAAAGAGGCCTTTATCAAGGATCTGGCAGAAATGAGCCTACAAAATCAGAGAACTGAGAACTGGACAATGCACCAAGCACACTCTATATGAGATCCTGCATTTTGATGAAGCAAACAATGATCCAGGATGCATTGAGAACATTTGGAGGGAAATATCACAAAACTGCACATTATAAGCAAATTACAAGTAATCAGATAATAGGACAATTAAAATACAGGGAGAACTAAGGGAAAACAAAGAGTAGGACTGAGGAAGCACATTGACTTGCCAGGCAGTGACGGAACATGACAACCAAGCAGAATTCTGTCACTATATCTCACTTGAGGCAAACATGGAAATTGAAGCATGATGGAAAACATGAATGCAGTCTAAAAATTGCTGTGTGATTAAGTTGAAGTATGTTCGCAAGAGATTTGACAACACACTTCTTCAGAGACCCCTAAAACTCAAGAACTAAATAATAGCAGCAGAGGGATTCTTACCAAAGTGGCAACCACCTTCAAAGAGGCTCTCTCTCCCCTTCTCAACAGACTGCTGTGCTTCTGTTCACAGGCTTCCCAGAGAGTATCTTGAGTTCTCAAGATTCCTGCATTCAAACAACCCTTCCCACAACAATTCAAGTTGGATAACTGTTGGCAAAGCACACTTAACCCTACAGCAAAATTTTCACCACTTGGTGCGCACTGAAATTGATAAGAAGTAGAAGAAAATTGCCACCATATCTGCCAACAAATGGGAGACTCAAGTGTCACAGAGATTCTCTTACACACAGTTGTGTCATAAGTCTTACTGCCATCATGTTGGGGTTAGAGAATTTCTTGGCAGCTCAAACCAGAGTATCAAGCTTGCATGAATCATCACCCAAGCACTCAAATCTTCTGGCAGCTTGGATGACTCCTGGACACAGCGGCCTCTACTCTTGACAACTTTGGCTGACATAAAATGTGTGGCTTGGTTGTAGGATTTGCAACCCTAAACCCTGACAATAAACTCAACTATGGACTAACAAACACAGTTAGCTTTTGAAATCAGCTGAGTTTATTTATAACACTTGGAATCTATGAACAATATAAGCACCTTGAGGCACCAAGCTGGGGTCCCATGCACAATCATCTTCACAATCCTTTCCACTAAACGAACCATTCTTTCGCGACCTACTACATTTCTTCACAATCATCATGAAATGTTAGAGAAAGCGCTATATTCAATATTACAAAAATACTGGTCTCATTGTCCAAGCCGGCAGATCTTTCGAGCTGGTCTGAAGCCTTTAGCCTCACGCACTTCCCCCCGAAAAACACTCGGAAGAAGCAAAAAAAGTTTTGATATTTGTTCACCTCAGATGGCCAAAATTGGAGCTCAGGTGCCACAAATATGAGGAATCTAACAAGTCCTATGGAACTCATCATCAAAACGCTTGCAGAGTCGAAGAAGAAGAAGAAGAAGAAGCTATGAGCTTCTCCAATACTACCAAGGCTGTTTTTTTTTTTGTTCGGTCCATGGATGCTACAAACAAGAGCTGAGAATCATCGTTGTTATAGCGGGGGAGAAAACAGTGTGTGCAGCAACTGCAGTTCCAGACAAAAGAAACAGAGCATCGGAAAAAAGCTATGAAGAAGAAGAAGAAGAAAATTAACAAAGATTAGCAAAACGAAAATCATACCTCATAAAGGGATCAGTGTGCACAATCGACTGCAACTCTTCGCGAACTGCAATTGGAAACGCAGAAGAGAAAACGAAATAGTAGCCCATTGTGGTCGAGCGCAAGAGCGTGCAGCAAAACAGATACGTCCAAAACTGCGAAGCGGGAAGAAGATTCAACGTACCCTTGATTAGGGTTTTGTTTCTCTTGTCTTCTTGGGCGCTCCCTAGGCTTACAAGATCTGGACCGTTCAGGACTGTCCACTAGCTGTGGATGAAAGATCTGGGCCGTTCAAGACCACACCCTAGTTGTGGATGAAAAACCTGGAACTGTTAAAAAAAAAGACAAGGGTTAAAGGATTAGTGTAGAAATTATACACAAATACAAGAGGAATAGGGATGAAAAAAAAAAAAGCAAAGCCTATCCGGCTAATTGCATTGTTAGAATGGGAACCTTAAATTGTGTTGGGTTAACTTCAATAAATGGGCACTTCATTGGTGTAATAGCATCATAGAGTTTGTCCCTAGGTGCAAAGGAAAAATGTGTGGCAAATAACTATGGTAATATTTACATGTTGCATGCTAACCATGGCCGATTTTAACATTGGGGTCAAAATGGCAAACCCAAAAAAACAAAGGGTCAAATGGAGTCATGGACCACTAAATTATGGTTATGATCAACAACCTTGATTAATCCAAGCCTAAAAACGGTCTCTCTCCAAAATAAGGCATTCTTGGTTTAAGCTTTGGAACAATAAGGTTGTGGGTGATAGATTGCCATCATTGAACATCAAAGAAGCCATGTGACGGAATTGAATGAAGACCAAGAAGTAGGTTACATGTTGAACACAATTTCTTACCAATTTTGTTTGTGAGATTGTACTTGAAGGTTTGATGAGTTTCTTATATATTTGTTTGTAACATTGTATTTGAAAGTTGTGTTATTCAAAGTTTAGACTTGTGTTAGGTGGCTCTTAGAAAAAGAGTGAGAACTAGCCAAGGTTTCAAGCTAGTTTTCACCTTGAATACATCAAAGTCTCATAAAAAGTTGATACCCTTTTTAAAACCCTTTCAAAGGGTCTCATTGGTTGAGAATTGCCCATTTGAAATCTTTTTATTTAATTTTTAAAATATTTTGTCAAGGTATTAAAAATTAATAAGGTTAGGGTGTCAATAGTCAGTAAATTAGTGGTAGATAGTAGGTAGGGTTAGAATTTCTTTTAAAATTAGTGTTCTGGGTTACAAGTGTTGCAAAAATGGAGTTGCTTTTAACCTCTAACCTTTTTTTTTCCTCATTTTTTTTATAAATAAGGAGAATGTTTAATGCATTTTAAATTTAAAGTTTTTTTTTTTTTTGGTTTGATTAATGTTCATTGTTTGGATTTTATTTGCATTCCTTGTTGCATTATTGCATTATTCCTTGTTGTGTTTTGTTGATTTTTTTGGCGCCCCCTTGTTGTGCTTTGTTGTTGTTCATCAACATTCCCTTTTTGTGTTTTGTTATTCATCGATGTCCATTTATGTGTTATATTGATGTTTGATGATGTTCCATTTTTGTGCTCTGTTAGTGTTCATCGGTGTTATTTTTTTGTGCTCTATTAATGTTCATTGATACCTTTGATGTGTTTTGTTGGTGCTCATCAGCACCCCATTTTTGTGATTTGTTGATGCTCGTTAGTGCTCCCTTGTTGGGCTTTATTGGTGTTTGTTGGTGCCACCTTACCACATTTTGTTGATGTTTGTGGTGCCCCCTTGTTGCGTTCCCTTGGTATTCCTCATTGCCCCCTTGTTGTTCATTAACACATTTTTGTTGTGTTATATTGGTGCTTGTTGGCACCTCCTTGATGTGCTTTGTTGGTGTTGGTTGGTGCCCTTTTTGTTATGTTTTGTTGGTGCTTTTCAGCATTTGTTGCAACCCTAACATTGGGTTTGTGACTAAGTGTGGAATGCAAGGGCCCATGAGGCTAAGAAAGTGTGTTCAGATGTGAAACACTATCACAAATGGGATATAGTGCAAGAAATGGAGCCCAATGCTTCCCAAGTGCACCCCCGTTTTAGGAGTTGCACTCATGCAAGAGTTTTGAATGCTTAGAGCCTTGGTTAAAAAGACAAACAAACACCAAATTGGGCCCCCAAGATACCATTGGAAATTTTTTGAAGTGTAGATGCCTAAAGTTTCCTTTCATTGTTCATTTGGATATGAAATGCATGAGTTATGACCAAAAGAAGGGCCAAAAGTCAAATTAGAAATTTGATTTTCGACCACAAATCCCTTTAGAACAGGGGTCAAAAGATTGTCGATTGGAGCATGCAATACATTGTTGAAAAGATCTTTTTAAGGACTATAATATATTATCGTTGCATTATCCAAACATGCTTGATTTGAAGGAAATATAATCATCTAAAGTTTCAAAACAACAAGAGTCTTAAGAAAAAATGTCATTTGGATGTAGCCCTTGTGAAAAGTCATAGACGAAACCCCAAAACAAGGGGAAAGTGGGGACAACCACATCACATATTAACACTATAAATATATAACATCGGGAGGTGCTTCCAATGGAGGCAACCATCCCAGTCTGCAAACATGCCATGACAACACCAAATCTCATAAAATATTCGTTTTAAGCTACCTTGCTTAAGTGGGTCCCTAGAATTAACCTAAAGCTTAATCGTGTCCTAAGTCGCAATGCTAACCTCAACAGTGGAGGTCCAAGTATGGTGGAGGATGGACTAAGTGGAGGAAAAATTGTCCTTAAAAGAAGTTTCATAAAATATTCGCTTGAAGTTACCTTGCCTAAATGGGTCCCTACAATTAACCTAAAGTTTAATCGTGTCCTAAGTCACAATGCTAACTTCAAGAGTGGAGGTCCAAGTACGATGGAGGATGGACAAAGTGGAGAAAAAATTATCCTTGAAAGAAGAGGCACATTTATCATTCCATAAGTAAAATAAGAAAAAGGTTCCAACAATGTCAATTGACTTATTAACATAGGTAAAGCCACCCAAGTGGTTTTCAAAATGGTGAGAAGTAGTGTCGTTAAAATCAGAAAAAATGTCTCCAACAAGAACATGAGTCCAAGAGGAGAAAACGAAGCTAGTGGAACCCCAATGATTCAATAGTTGTTTGAAGGCCCTCAAGAGTAGGGGGACACAAGGGCATCTGATGAACCTATGTTGAGCAATCTCAAACATTCCTTGATGGTAAATGGCACAATTTCCATCCACCCCCATTTGCTTTAACTAAACCCCCACAAGTACTCCACAGGAGAGGGTGAGCCAAATGAACACGATTACTTTCCTTGGCCTCGAATTGTGCTAAAGTTGATTGAGGGCTCTAATAATGTGTTTCATTTTCATTCCTTCCTTGCTAAGGAAAGTATGATGATTGATTCCATCCCCTCACGCCTTGTGATGGATCCATATCCAATGCGAGAAATATATGGTAGAAGGGGACTAGGATTCTAGTTCTTAGCCCTCCCTAAAACCATTCACTTGGGTCCCGTTCAAAATTCATCACAAATCTAGATTTAAGAAGCCAAAGTGTGCCTTCATTACCAAAGGGGTCCTCCTTACCAAGGGAAATGAGTTGTGTGATTTCTTGATCTGCATAAAAACACACACAAGTTTGATTTCGAAGAAGGGCGCTTGAACGATTCTTGAGCTAACATGAGATAGCTGACCACTGGGGTGTGTGCACGAGTTTTCATATGCAACACTGAAGGCACCAACTATCTCAATGACCAAGTACACCCACTCGATGAGATTCATGTTGTGGCACATGCTCACCCAACTCCATTTGTTTATACCAAATTCAAAGGCGTTGGGGTCCCATTGAATATTTTCCATGATTCTCTTCCTAGCACCAAACGTCCTTGGTCGGTTTTTTGGAATACATGTGTCTTCCAAGTCAACTTCAAACTAATTATATTATGTTACATATTAACATGAACTAGAAATATCATCCTTTTTATGAATGGGTCATTAAATTATGTGAAATTTAATTTCTTAAAATCTAGTCAAGTCCACAAAATTGATTTTCAATTATGCCTAATTTAAAATATTTCATTAATCTAAGCTTAAGTCCTTAATCAAAACAATTTCAACTGTAGTGCTCATAAGATATATTATATATTTTTCATATCTACCCATCTTTCTATCCATAGGCCATAATATTGTTATTTACAATTTTTTATTCATGGTGACCCACTTTTGTGTTTTATCAACACACGTTTATTTTGTCATTTCATCCTGAAAACAATTTTAACCATTATGAAATTATTTGGCCCATTTAAAAAACCTACCTATTTACCTTAGGGTAATCGCATAGAATAATCATAATACAACTATTGTAATATAAAACAAATGCACAATAAATGTAATTATGCATAATTACGTGATTATTAATTCATTTTAAATTATTATAGTTTTGAACCTTATAATCTACACAAACAATATTAAAACCTTAAACCATACAAATCCTTAACAAGTCCAAAGCATCCCAATTGATGATTTCATTGTGCAAATTGATTATGTATCATATAATGGTCTAACCCTTGCCCATTGTGTTAAAGGTAAGGTGTCATGTCAGCCCATTAAAGTGAGCTAGGTGATGCACCCAATGTAACGGGCAAGGATTAATGAGATTGCTCAAATTGGTGTTTCACATTACTTAAAAAATTTGCTTTCTTGAATTTAGTACTTATATGTTGTGTAATGACATGTAAACTACAAACGATTAATTTTAACCAAAAAATAAAAGTTTTTTTCACATGATTATTTGATTTTACTCAAGATGGTCCTCATATTAATAGATAAGGTTATCATCGCTAATTAATTGAGTTTTATTTTTCTTTATGGAAAAAAGCATGGTTGACACACCTTTAGGTTTGTCATGTGATACAATGGCAAAATATCTACCAATTTTTTATTTTGCAACAAAATGTAAACTCAATGTGCACTCCTTAATTCACACAAGGAAAGAAGGTGTTGGAACTTTGAGATGGGACTAGCATGAATTGTTCACAATTGACCAAACTTACAAGACAAACCATAACCTAGACTTGGAAGGACTTCACCATGTTTCTTTATAAAATATACTTTGTGATTAGCCATGGGCTTGCATCAAAATGTGAACAACTTTGAATTTCAAAAAGGGAGTTTTAATTTTTTATTATTTTGGCTAGTTATGAATCTCACAACTATCTAAACTCATAACTCCCACATTCAAAGTTTGATTGATGAATTTGCAAAGGCAAAATCACATCCCTTGAAAATGCCTTTTCAATGTTGTATTATTCATTATAATCAAATGTCATTTAACATTAATTTTTTTGTTTTAATGGTTGGGAATCACATTGTTAGGTTGATTCTTGATCATTATTTTGGCCATCTTTGTTAAGCATTTTTTCTATCCCTTTTGTTTCACATATTCTCTTCTAATTTCTAATTATGGTTTATTAAAATTATCAACAAGTTTGTCCAAATCTGAATATTAAAACACAAGAAACATTGTAGTTTCTTGCTTATTCATCAAAAACAACATTTTTAAAGCTTGCAATCAAAAAATAGAAAGGAAAAGCTTCGCAAGAAAATTAGAATAAAATTATTTTAAAAATAAAAAACTTTTCAAAAATTACAGAAAAAAAGAAAAAAAAGACTCCTAGTTATACCAACTCATAATGTTGTTTCAACTTAAACAATCATTAGCCAATATAAACTTCAAAAAAATAGCAAGTCATTGGTCACAAGTTCAAATCAAGTTGTTCTATGAATCAACTAGTTATAATAACAGATTAATTACCAATTCTATAATAGACTGGTTAGCTTAAAACTTGTTAACCAAAAACTAAAATAACCTCATTGGTTTATACTACCTCACTGGTTACTAGTTGGTTTAATCAATTACTATATACATACTGAAAAATTGGGTTAACAATCTTCAAATGGAAACTATGATCCCACACTCGATATCTAATCTTTAAGATCTTTTCAATAGTTTTTAAATGTTTAATTTGGACAAGATATTTTATTTAAAACCTCGTCCCAAAGATTTGAAACAGATGTGGGACTTTAATTCCCAAAATGAAAAACCACTTGAGAGTGTTGAAACTCATCTCTTTACATTTTCTTGCATTTGTGTGAGTGCACTTAAATTTTATGGTATTATTCATGTATCATGTCTTAGTATTGGTTGCAAGTTCAAGGCCATGGTAATGGCATTAGTTGACTATTTGTGACATGTTTAATTCATTTGAAAGAAGGCAAGGTTTGATACTTTTTTGGGATTCTAGTCTCCCATCATATTTTCATCATGTTCCCAATGTGTTCTTAATAACACCACACACTATCCCTATCCCATATATTTACCCCAAATTTCTATCTATAACTAGACAAAGGAAAGGCTATTTTGGGAAGTTTTATAGTGTGAATATTTTTTTGGTTTAAAGCCAATCAAAGAAGCCCATTGTTTTAAACACACACACACATTAAAATGCACCTCCACAACTAACTAATACCCCGACAAATAGGTAGCATTGACAAAAAGTATCCATAGGATCCCAAATTATTATACATAAAATACTCAAAGAAATAAATGTTTGGGTAATGGATTGGTATAATTCATTGTCAAACCTCGTCAACTCACTATTTGTCACATCTTTACTTTCCCATTTGCATTTATAAATTTTAGTTGTGCAATCAAATTAAATTGTAGCATGCATGATATGATTATTGATTTGACTTGAAGCAAGTAATCCCTAAGCATGGAAAAGGCTTATTGCATACAAGCAAATGTTTATGGAAATAAGAAGTTTAAACCTTGAAATCTTGTGCAATTTCACAAACAAGTTGATTTCTTTGAAAACCAAATAATTATAAATTGTTGTTTGTTGTCGACATATTGCCCATTTCAAAGCTTGGGACTAGAATTAATATGGTCTTCCAAATTTTTCCATAAGACTATTAATGTACTTTTTTTTTGAACAATTGATTTTTTATTGTGAAGTCTATGTCTTCTTCTCTTGGTTTATTCTTTAATAGATTTTTGTTATTCTATTTGAAGAATAAGCAATTTGATTTCCATCTATGGTCATGTGAGAATGTGCTTGCATCAAAAGTTGAGACATTTCAAGAAACTTTTAATGATAATCATAGAAGGCATTTGTGAAGGGTTGATGGTGGCCATAGTAAGTTTTTTATAGTTATTGTTTTAGAAGCATCAAATTGTTGTTTAAAAATAATGATAACATTTTCTCCTCACATGTTTGTGATTTTGTTAACATTTGTTGTGTATACAAACAAGAATTATGACTTAATGTAAAAATACAAGGTTGATAAAATAGACCTTTGCATAGGGGTGAAAAAAAAACTTATTAGAACATATGAAGTTGTTAAAATGGGAGCCTTGAATTTTTTTGAGGAAATAACTTGAGTAAACTAGTGCTTGAATGTTGTAATAGTTTCATAGGTTGCTTTG
>Ga0209208_10005133_pt1 | contig 18326 bp, 13 predicted proteins | sample S1TSphfallax_3_FD_187694 | JGI IMG/M metagenome (GOLD analysis project Ga0209208, IMG submission 187694) | Host-associated microbial communities from peat moss isolated from Minnesota, USA - S1T2_Fd - Sphagnum fallax MG (SPAdes) (version 2) | ecosystem: Host-associated > Plants > Peat moss >... | reverse complement strand
GTGGCTTGTCCCAACACTAAGAGTGATTCTGAATGTGAACTAACCAACTTGTGGTTGGTTTTGATGCAGGACCGAGTAACTAAATAAGTTGTCCCTTTTCCTAGTCTAATCCTGGAGCTTTCAACACGCCCCTCTCACCCCCTTTAGTGTTGGAAGCTGGGAGCGGCACGAAGTTCCAACTACTTCCGTCCTTTAACATAGTTGGACCCTTTTTGGGTCTAACAAGGAACTTGGGGGCGCGTCAAGAAGCAAGACATTCAAAAGGGAATCAAGTCACACTTCCACTTGTGAAATGGACTATTGTGGTATAAGCAAAATTAGCTTTATGTTCCAAAAGGGAGGCTTAGGGATGTGCTCTTGAAGGAATGTCATGATGGGCCCCTTGTGGGCCATGGTGGTGCAAAATGCACCATAACAATCCTCAAGAAGTTTTATTATTGGCCTAATTTGAAAGACAATGCGGAGGAATACATGAAGACTTGCTTGACTTGCCAATAAAATCAAACATTCAATAAAAAACAAATAGGATTGTTGCTACCACTATCGATTCCTAAAGGGCCGTGGGAAAGTGTGTCCATAGATTTCATGGTGAGTTTGCCACCATCAAGGGAATTTGATGCGATCATGGTGGTGTGGATCGATTTAGCAAGATGGCACACTTCATTCCCACCAAGGAAAGTGCCACGACCCAAGAGATGAGAAGGTTGTTCTTCACGCAGTGTTCAAGCATCATGACTTTCCAAAGGACATTGTGTCAGATTGAGACCCAAAGTTCATGAACAAGTTTTGGCAAGCCTTGTGGAAGTGAATGGAGTCGAAGTTCAAGATGAACACCTCATTCCGACCCCAAACGGATGGACATACCAAGAGGATGAACTTGGTTATCCAACAATTCTTAAGGAATTATGTGGTGGCGGATCAACAAGATTAGGTGGACCATTTGGAGTTGGTCGAGTTTTGCTACAGCAATTCGGAGCATCCGATAACCAGTTCCACCCCCTTCCAAATGGTGACAGGCAAGTCACCAATTGTGCCCACAACTTGGGCTACACTTGGGCAACCCCCAAGTGATGCAAGTGAAGAAGTGTTGATGGTCACGCAACTTGATGAAAAAAGGTAACGCTTGTGGGAGATGGCTAAGGCCAATCTTGAAAAGGCACATAAACGGTATAAAGACTTTGCAGACAAGTCTCGACAAGAGGTGAATTTTGAAGAAGGAAATGAAATGTGGTTGAACATCAAGAATTTTTAGTTGCCAAAAGGTTTGAGCCACAAGTTCTTGGGCCCATATGCGGGTCCATTCAAAGTGTTGGAAAAGAAATTTCCCGACACTTACAAATTAAAACTACTGGAAAATCTTAGGGTTCATCCCATATTTCATGTTTCACTTTTGAAGCCAGTCACTCGTGATGCTTCAAGGCCTAATCGAGAGCACAACTTGAGGCCCCCATTGGACTTGATTCATAATGAACCAGAATTTGAAGTGGAGGTTGTGTTCAAGTCAAGGCAACTAAGGGGGCGAAAGCGGGAAAGTGGAAAGGTTACCATGCAATAGAGGCATCTTGGGTGAATGAATCAAACATGGAACATGCCCAAGAAGCCATAGAGGAATTTCACAATAGACCAGCAAAAAAACAAAAGAAACATAGAATGTGATGAGGACGTCATCTTTCTTTTAGTGGGGCAAGGTATTACACAAATGTACCACATCAAGTTGTAAATGAAATAAAGGCTAAAAACTTCCAAGATATTGCATCATGAACATAATGAGTATTACTAAAAAAATGGTCAAGTGGCTTGGACAAATGGAACTTTCTTGTGTAAGCCCAAATCAAAATCAGACTCCCACATTGGGGCTAAGAGAAATCTTGGCCCCAAAAGAAAATGCAAGCAAGGTGAGCTTGCATGGATGCGCACATGTTCAAAATGCATTCTAAAGGGTTGGTTGGTAGTGGCGACCAACGCAGGAAATCATGACCCTATTCGCATACTATAATCGCGTAGCTTGGGACTTAGTTTTTTGCAAGCCTAAATGTTGTTTTTCGTACCTTGATAGGCACACCTTTAGTTAGGCTTGATTGTTGTGATCAAGGCGCAAGGCTGGGAAAGGAGTCATGTCAAGTAACTTAGGTCAAGATTAAACTTGGCTTAAGTTCCTCATGAGGGGAAGGATGGAATAATTGCCTCCCAAATGAGGGTTTCGTCAATTATGCTAGTTTAGGTCTTTTGACAAAGCAAAGGTTAAGGGTTTTTATGAGACCCCCCTTGGATTTGCCAAGAAAGTGTTAGAATTTGGGGACATCTAAGTTAACTTGAGGCAAGGTCCTGTCGCAAAAGTCGGCAATCAATGGCCAGGGATCCAAATTAAAAAAATTGCATTGAGAAAATAATTTCTAAGTGTTAATGAGGACATTGACCTCTTCTTCTAGTGGGGAGAGTGTCATTACCCTAGCCTTAGGCTCACGACCAAGACAAGGGCTTGCAAGGTTGCGAGCTAAGAAAAGAAGCCTGGGAGTGAAATAAAGTGTGAGGGAATGAACCCTCACACTCCCAAGGGAGCTTCCACCTTGGGAGTTGGAGTCCTAGCGGACTCCCGAATGTTTAGAGAGTGATTGCAAGGGTGAAAACCCAATGGATTAAGGAATTCTTTATATCATTGGAAAGCTCTTGGAATGTAGATGTCTAAAATGGGCTCGCATCACCCATTTGGACATCTGAAACACAAGTTATGGCCTTTCATGTTCAAAGTTTTATCATGGTTTGTTAGAAAATTAAAACCCTGATAATTTTATTGACCCAAACATCTATGCCATAATCTAGTTTGGCCAATAGTCTCTATAGTGTTGATAAGAGCACAAGAACTAGATTTGTTTACATTCAACTCAATTTTTCATAATCCATTGATTGAATTGACCTTCACTCTTTTTGCAACTATCACATTTGGATTTTGATTTTCAATTATCAAACATTTTTTTGATCCAAAAATAGATAAATAACTTTTGTTGTTTATGACACCTACAAAAAGTAAATTTTTAATGATTCCATGAATGTACAAAACATTAATGATTTTCTTTATTGAACCATTTTGAGTTTTGAATCAAACATAACCCTTTCCTATCATTGTGTGTGAAACACCTCCAATTATTCTAACACTAGAAGCATTATGAATTTTCATGATATCACAAAGAGTATGTGGGTTGTCAGAAACATGTTTAGTAACATTTGAAGTTACATACCAACTTTTGTCATTGTTTTCATCTTCTTTTATTGTCAAGATTTTGTCATCAATATTTAGATTTTTCATGGCAATAATAAAAAGTTATTTCCGAACTATTGCTTTCATCACACTCTTCATTTTCATTTTCTCAACCACATTGACTTGTTGCTCGACACAATTTTTCAATATCATTTCATAAGGAACATGGCAACTTTTTGCCCAATGTCCATACCTTCTACACTTTGTTGCAATTTTTGAATGGTTTTTTTTTGGGTAGGAGAATCATTAGATGAACAAAATTGGGTACATTGCCTTTTAGGACACCAATGTTTATACTTGAATTTATGAAATCTCATTGACAAAGCCTCTTTGTTTTTCTTCCTCACCTTCAACTCTTTCCTATTTTTTTCATGCAATTATGATTTGCTCGTCAACTCCTCCAAGGTAGGAAGGTTGTTTTGGGCCATTACTCCTTGAACATAATCCTCATACTCTCTGAAAGGGCATTCAAAATAAGTTCAATAGTAGATCATTTCTATTATTTCTCCACACCTAGCTAGTTGATTCACAAGATCACAAATCTATTCCATAAAGTTCTCCATGGCGTTATCTTCCTCCATTTTGAGACTTGGCAACTTATTCCTAATAGATATCTTCCTTGACAAGGCTTTAATCTCATAGAGATTAACAAGGTGATTTCAAATCTCTTTGGGTTCCTTGAGGTTTTGTATATTAGGAATAACATTGTTTCACACAAAAAAGATTAATGACAGTGGTAGCACGCCTCTTTTGTTTGGCAAATGTTATATTTTGACTTGCCTTTAGTTTGAGATCCTTTTTTTCTATATGATCAATTAATCCTCTCTTAACAATGAATTACCTTAAACTTCCACATATTGTAATTCAATTGACCGAGAAGCTTGTTTGCTTTAGAAGTGTTGTCTCCCATGCCAGCCATGATGCAAACTTGTAGAAAGGGGCAAAACATCAGCAACAATGAAAAAAAAAAATTCTGAACAATGTCTTTAGAACTAGCCTCCACGAAGGAAGCAACACCACAATACTACTAAAATACTGCATATCTTGACAAAGCTAGGCTCCATGTCTAAGACCTTTTAGTGGCAGTCAAAACACTTAATGATTCAGTCTAAATACCATGCTCTGATACCATGATGAACAACAACTTGAACAACAACTTGTAGCAAATTTGTTCTGCTTTATTGTTGATAGATCATAAGAGCAAAATACAACCCAAGACAAAGAGAAGAGGATCAAATACCCAAAAAAGGATAAGAAACTAAGGAGAATCCTAGCAAACTAGTAACTACAAACTACAAAGTAAAAAGCCGAAAATCTAGGAGAATTAATCAGTAACTAATCAGTGTAGACAATCGCATGGACATCCAAAAATTAAATTAAAAATTAAGCTACCTACTCAATGTGTACATCATATTGTATCAAATGGTGAACCAAAAACTAGCTAGGGCAGATCCACTATCTTCTTGTGTGTTGCAAGTTAGTTGGCACCATATTCTTGGCTAGGTTGTCCTGTACATGTTGTGACATAGGTGGTTTACTACCGCATCACTTGCAATTGATTGGTGCTTCACTTGGGTACCCCTGTTTCCCTTCTGATCTGTTCATGTGCAACCTGCACTTCATGACATGACCGATCATCACCCACTAAAAGGGAAATCGCAAGGCTGCACAGTAGCAGATCTGAAAAACCCAATGCAGGGTTTGAAAGTTTTCCAGGGAAATTGCAATGCTGCATAGGAGCATATAAAGAACCCAATGTAGTAGGTGATTCAAAAGCTGATCAATGCAGGGATTGTGCAAGCTGGTCATGTACTAGTGCTAGAAGGCAAAGAACATCTGGTCAATTCACTAGAGTACCTAACTGTGTTTTTCAGAGTTATGCATCACAGAGAACTCTACTTCAAAGCTGGGGAATGATCTCCACTGAGTTACAAAATGTTGAAACCATCCTAACAGTTTGAATCTCAAGTATATCCCCATATAAACAAACACTGGGAGATAGACCTTGATCTGATAGACCTTGATCTGAATCAGTTGCCTGGGGCTCATCTGAGGCCAATCTGAGGCCACACAGTGGTGGCCTCTGCAATCTCTTAGAAGGAGCAGTGGAGAAACCATCAATTTGTGGAGGTTGGGAGCTCTCTTGGGGAGGTGATTACTGGAGATTTTCAGTGACTTCAGAATCACATCTGGATCTGCAAATGCTGCAAAGACCATCACCATCATCATCATCATCATCATCATCATCTTCTGCATAAATCTTTTTCTTGCTGAAAGTTAAAAAATCTTTTGACTTCAGCTGCTGCTTTGCATTGTACAACACTCTCACAGGCATTCCTCAAAATAACATACATACAATTTTGACCTAATTCTTCAAAGTAATGCCATTAATAAGTGTTCATGAAAGAAATTCCAAAACATGAAACTCACAACTTGGTGATTCACAGTACTTACAAAAAAAGAACATAAAAGCACCTCCAATGGTGTTCACTATGTGATCTTCCTGCACACTAAAATTCGATGAAGAAAAGTCAAAACATGCAGGTTTGACTCAGTATAATCTCGCAGTTTGCGATGATTGGTAATAGACGCAGCAATGATGTGCACCTGCAGAAAAGAGTGTAATAAATAAATATGATCTGACTTCTTGTCAATGTTGCTGAGTGTTTCTCATTCGCCCCCCCATCATAATGATTCGTCCAGGTGGTTTGCTATTAGTAGTCCCCTCAGCTAAATACTGTCCCAGTTTCTGGGTTTTATTATGTGATGTTGCAAAAAAGTAAATAACTGAACTTGGACACTTGGACGTGAAAAACTATTTTTGCTGGGAATTACATACTGAGCACCGCTGGAGATTGCTCTCATTGAAGAAACGAAATAAGAAGAAAGAACGAAGAACACGAGGAAACGAGAAATTGGATGAAGAATGGTAACAGAGAACAGAAATACATCCATCTTAGACGTGGCAATGCCTGTAGCACAGAGCCTTCTTCTTCCCTTCGCTTTGCCCTCGCACTTTGGCCATCGCCAAATCCTTCTTCTGTCTTCGCTGCTTCTGCTCTACAGATCGAGTTTCTTCTTCTTCTTCTTCTTCTTCTTCATACCCCCGCCATCTCTTCTCTTCGCTCCTTTCTTTTTCATTAACTAAAAATCTCAGCTGCCTTTGGGTTTGATTTTTTTCCTTTTTGTTTTGTTTTGTTTTTCTTTTTAGGGTTGTCCTTCAGACTTGGAGATTGTGGAAGAGCTTACTTAGAAGACGTGGTTTTGGTCCGTTTTTGTGTTGTGTTGCGCTCACTCTCGTTTCTGCGAGTTGGGGTTTTCCTCTCTTTTCCAGTTCACACTTGTGAAGTTTCTTTTTTTTGGGGGAATTTTGGGTTGTGTATTTTTGTCGTTTGCGCAGGCTGTCATCTTCTCCTCTCCTCGCTGAAATTTGTTGGAAGAAAAGAGAGCTTTTAAAAGTCTTTTTTGTGTTTTGATTTCTTCTTCTTCTTCTTCTTCTAGTTTTTTTCCTCTTGTCCCCTCTCCTTTCCTTTCCAACAACTCACCTCGACTGCGATCTGTTGTATATCGAAGTCTGGAATTTTGGGGTCAGGGTTGTCTCTCAATGTTGTGAAGCATCGTCAAAAGGATGGAAGAGTGAAGGAAAAAGGAGTGGGCGTATGGTAGGCATGGCAGCAGCAAGAGAGCTGTTGTACTCCACCACCGACCATTTCTTCACTCATTTTGACTTCCAGGTCTTAATGAATATGGAACCGTGTCCCAGAGCTTGGCCATTGAGCTGCTTCCCATCTTTTCCAGAGAATCTTAGTGCATATAGAGTGATCTCCAGTACATGATGTTCATGCATGCACCTTGGACAATTTCCACAGGCAGCTTAAGTATGGTGTTTTGGAGCAGTCATCAGTAACTGGAGACAGGATGCTGCCTGGGGTGGAATTTGCTCGTCGTCGCCGAATTCGTTCCTCTTCTTTGAGACGTGAGATTGAGGCTGCTCAGGGTAGCCAGGTCATGCTTGGTGCAGCTGGAGCAGCTTCAACATCAGAAAGCCGCATCAATCGAACTCGTGGGTCCTTGCCCAGTTTGGCAAACCATCACCACCATCACCACCACCACCACCACCACCACCACCATGTCCATTACCACCACCATGCACCCCGCACCACCACTTCTTCTCCTTCTGCCCCTATATCCCAATCCCGCCGTGTGGTACACCTTCTCTCTTTAGCATGTTGACTGCATGGTTCTTATATGAGGGTTCTTGCAAAGACTGTAAAATGGCATCTGATTTCCTGTGTGTCACACTCCTTGAGTGAGCTCATTATGCTGTCTCCTTGTCCCTCCAGCACTACTCTTCTCTGTTAACACATTTTGTTTCTAAAGAAATTATGTGATTTTCAACAGAAGTGTTGTCCTCTTGATGGTGAACTCATTATCTTGTGTCTGCCTGGCTCTGTTGCAGCAAGAATTTTTGCAAGAGCACCACACTGCAAATGTGAGCATACTGCCACTGTCAGATGTAGGCCCTTCCTCTCCTTCTTTGCCATCATCCAGTTCTCGAATCCTGCGAGGATTTGGAGGTGAAGAGTCTCGCCTCTCACGCTTAGCATTGCTTTTGAGAGGCCAATCTCACGAGCGTCGATTGCCCTTGGCAGCGAGAGAGGCCCGGGATCGTTTAGAGGAACGTCTTCGAGCAGCAGCACTTGTACCCCCAAGGTTAGTTGATTATATTATGACTCCATCTAAAGCTAGCCACAGTCCCTTTGGTTTTGACATTGATGCTTTTACTTCAGGAAGAGTTGTTTTGCTTTTTTATTTTAAATTTTTTTTATTCCTTGCCCTGAAAGCTTTTGCATGGGTGCAGACGTGCAACTTCTAGTGCATCTGGAAATGCACAGTACAACATAAGTGTTTTATTTTCAGACGAGGAAGATGAAAGCTTATGGAGCGATGATGATGATTGGGAGCGGAGTATGAGAGAATGGCTTTCTGCATGGGCACCAAGCCTTGAGGATCGGTCACAGCCAGAACTATTTCATAGCAATGGCCGTTTGGGTAGCATAGGACAACGACCACTTCCGCCTCCTCGGACTTTTAAACCAAGAGAAGGCATGAGTCAAGAAGCTATTGATGCTATAAACCGGGAGACATATGGCCCAAAACAAGCTGATGAAAATCAGCAAGAGGATTGCCCAGTTTGCTTGGAGCGGTTTCTACTTGGACAAGCCCTGTTGTCTCTGCCTTGCAAACACAGGTTTCATCCTGATTGTCTAACCCCATGGCTACAAGCTCATGAGCAGTGTCCATATTGCCGTGCTCATATTGAGGGAGGTTCTGCTGCAACACAGGACAGGGATCATCAGATGGCACAGAGTTCATCATCCCAAAATGACAGTTTAATGTCATGGGTGACAGTGCTTGAGCAGGGGATGTCACACTTGAATCATGCAGGGTGACATGGGGACTTCAAATTCTTAGTTTCATTTGTCACGCTCTAGTATTTTCATGCATCATCAGACTAGATTCTTGTGGCACTGTGTACACTTTTTTCATTCCAGTGTCACCACCTCTACTCCCATCTGTTCTAAGGTGAGATCTGGGGGATCATCTTAGAGCTGTTCCTTCATCAATCAAGGAAGACACCATGAGAGTTCTCCCAGCAACTCAGTTTTCCTGATGGAGGATTTTAGGAGTTCTTTTCATAAGGTATTACATCTTTTCATCCTTTCAACTAGTCTTAGACCTGTTTGTTGACATGCTATATGCAGAATGTTGGACAAGTTCTCTTGAACAGTGTTCAACTTTTCACACAATTTAGGGTTAAATGCTAACAGATATATACATATACATAAGTAGTATATACATTTTCAATGATTCCCATGAATGCACATTGAGAAGATTGTGTTTTTGTTAGGAGTCATGCTGTTAGTTTATCTGTCAGTGCATCATTGAAGTTCTGGTCTATTGCAACAATCTAGAATTCCTATTATACTTTGATACACTTTCAATGGGATGTGTTTAAGGATATGAATTGAGCATCAAATATTATAATATTATAGTAACTGTTCATTTATATGACAGGGTGAATTAGAATACACAAAACATTAGTGAGTCAGACATAATGGAATGTGTGAATTCTTTGTGTTGATATTTGAAAATGTGTATCTTATCCTTGGTTTGAGCTGATTCAATTCTACCCACATGGTTCTAGTCCATTTTGATGGTACTTAGTGGCCATTGGGGCTAATCCTACACACATGGTTTGAAGGAACCAGTTTAACACCAAGATGGCTCTGTAATTGGAGATGGCCCTGCTATTTCGAAATGCCCCCAAACCCCTATGCTTTAGTGATCATGAAACATAAGGCTAAGATTATCATTGTCCTCATGAACACAAGTAGGAGAGGGTATCTCTTGGGTGTGGAGGGTTCTTACACCAACTTTAAGAGTAGTGTGGTCTTATATTACTTGGGGTAGGTGTATTATTCTTCATTGTCTATCTTGGATATTCATGGATGTAAGGTGCCTTTCAAATATACTAGAGGATTTCTCTGAGGGCTTCCCATTGATGTAAAACATTTTGCCTTTTGAACTATTTTCCACTACCTATTGGGTGGATTCTTAAATGGTGGATTCTTTGGTATGGTGCCTTTTAGTCACTAGAGTAAAGTGGGGCTAAAGCACATGTGGTTGACAAACTTTGCATTATTGATCTTCCAAATTGACCCAATTGGTCATGTGGTTCAAAACTTATTCCTAATAGTCTAAGGAAGGCTTTGAGTCACCAATGCAATTGTCAAAGCCTTCCTTCTGGTTGAAGTAACTATCACAATTCTCAACCTCAAATACAAGAGCCACCCAAAACCCAAAAATTACAATAATAGACTTTCACTTGTGCAGTTTGAACTTACCAACTCAAAAATTCCATGCATCCCAGGCAAGGATCATACCCATGTGTTCAATAAAATGAATGCAGCTATTGTGTTACTACTAATTTGTATTACTGCAAAAAATAAAGAATCTTTCTAGCCAACATTCCTGCAGACATTGTACAGGGTAGCAAGTTACCACACTGATCAAGACACATTGGTCCCAGAACCAGACTGTGATCAGTTTCAACTGGCAGTATGCCCTTTTGCCAGTGCAAAACACAGGCTTGGACAAGACTGAGATAAAGGGTTAACTGAGATTCTGAATAGACTGTGTGTATTGCTAGCCATCTTAACTCCTTACCATTGTTCAAGAATTACGACTCAGGAGTTGTACTCCACCAAGTTAAATAAAACACTTCTACTGCTACTTTACAGAAAAATTGTGCAATAAGCAAAACAAGTTCATCAGCGCCTAAAATGAAAATTCACAATGGTTGCTTGCAAAAGTGACTGCTGCACTGAAATCACAAACGGAAAAATTGGGTGGAACAGAAAAGCGACCCACTTTGTGTGCCCATCATTTGCTCCAATCTCCAAACCTGCAAAATTAGAAGGATTCCCTTCAGATTTGAATTTCATCCTAACCCATATTTGCATCATTGCATAAGCTCCACAATATATTTAACCCAACATTCATCCATTCCAAAGACACAATGGCTTCTAACCACAGTTTAAGGAACACTCCAGCCTTACCAGGATTGATTTTAAACTTAAGAGTATTGGGGCGGCGCCTAGATATGAACTTGATAGGATGCTCCATGCAGGGTTTGTGTCGATCAATGGCAGATATAAACTAGCCAACCAACACCAAAATGAAAGGTGTCAAAACAAGGTCCAGACCAGCACACTGGTGTTTCATCCTAGCATCCATACAGAAAGAATGAGCACCAGTACTAAGGTCGAAAGAGACTAGGATGAAAATTTATGATAGATGAAGGAACCTTGAAACTAACCTTTTCATCATAATGGAAAAGGTACTGATCAAAATATGCTGATGGGCTTTGTGACTGACAATTGAAAGGTAGGGAGGAGAGAGTCCTTTTAATCACCTGCACATAACACAAGCATTAGACTATGATCACAAGACCCCAGGCAATATAAGTCTTCTAGGTTGTGGACTTGGGTCATGGCTCCTACCCTACTACTATCAGAACAGAAGGTGATTCAATCCTCCTGTCCTGTAATTTGAAATTCATCTCATTCATCTGGTTCTGGAAACAAGCAGTCTTCTGTTTACACACTGTCACAAGCTGATGAGTTCTAGAAAACCATTAAACAAATATCTGACTCCTGAGTGTATGTTGCATTTCCAAGGGGGGAAGATGCAGTCGTGATGTTGGCTAACACTCAAGAGACAGTAGTTGTTGTCTAAGTATCCATTGGTAAAACGGTCATGGTACCCAAACATCTTAGCACACATTCTCCCAAGTATAGGCACAAAAGGAAACCAAAGAAATAGGGGGGATACCTGTGAAAAGCTAGTAATTTTACTAGTGATCCACACAGTCTTCTGCTTCTGTAATTGCTCCCGAGCAAAAATATTGTTTCCATAACTGGAGATGAAATTCATATATGTTGGGACTGGAAGGGCCATCCGAAAATAATCACAGTAATGTTCCACCAACTGCAACATCTCCTCTGCTGAATTCTGAAGAAGCAGCAGCATCAATCACTCCACATCTAACTAGAATCAAGTACAAGTGGTGCAATCCATTGTTGGCCATACTGGAAAAACTTCACTACAGGTTCGTGGCTATAATACTCAATTTAGACACGATAAACAAAGCTTTAGCAAATGATTTCAAACTGCAGACCACAACAAGACTATCTTGAACCCAATATCTGCAACTTGCAAGACAGAAGGAAAAGCAGAGTTGGTCAAATATACCACCTGCTGCATACCTGATAAAATGCAAGCATCTTTGTTGTCTCCAAGTTGTACACGGCAAGAAATGCTGTCTGATGCGGGGCATCTGAATTTCGTTGTAACTGTAGAAAACCCCTAGCCTATATCAGCAAACAACCTCCCCTAACTATGTTCAAGGTGCTTACCTACAAACAAATGTAACACAAGAACAAGAATACTGTGAAATGAAAGAGACAGAAGTGAAAGTGTGATTGAGAGATTTCAAACTGACCAACCCATCAACACTGCCAAACTTGATGAGCAGATGTTGTCTATCCAAAAACTGCACCTGCAAAATATTGCATATCAACAACACATCAGTAATTGGTAAGAGTCTTTCTAGGCCATATGACATTGGCTACAAGGGAAGAAACAGAGTCAGGGGTTTTGAGTTTCAGGGACTACACACAAAACCAACCTTCCACATCACTAGATCCACATAGTGTTGAAAGTGATAATAGAATCGCTGGAGTCGCTGTGCTCTCTGTTTACATGAGCAGCAGAAAAGAATAGTAAGCAAACTGCAGGAAAGCTTCATAAATCCTGAACTTTACACTGAAGCTACTGTACACACATTTGATTCATTCCTATGTAATCCTGCCTACCATGCTCACCTAAATTCAGAAAGATCAAAAGCGACCCACTAACAGAAGTGAAGCATCAGGGATTCACAAAAGCTCAAGAGAGCTCTCAACAGAAGTTCAGATCAAAAGGATAGAGTGACAGTACCATACCATTGCAGGGTTTACATCCTCATCCTGGATCCCTTGCATGATGAAGGACAACAGCCGCTGCTTCAAGCCCCACAAAATCTGACTGCCTCCAGTCAGGACTTCCTCCCGTGCAGTTGCAACAGCCTCATTACTTGCTCCTCTAACCACAGCTGATCCTTGCATTAAGTGTGACATTACTCCATTTCTAGTACCTGATAATTGACTTCTTCCAGTAGTATCTGCAGTGCTGGAAAATCCTGCATCCCTCATCCCGCCACTAGCAGTTGACACTCCAGCAAAAGACATAGGCCGGCCAGTCTCTCGCCGTGCTCTAGCTTGTGAAGCTGTCATCAACCCCACACTGCCAGAGATGCTGGGCCTTGGTTGTAGGTGCCTATCACTTGGCCCTCCTTGGTCACCATTCTGGCTACTAAACTCTTGCAAAGGGGTGGCATCTGATGAGCCTGGATTTGCCATGGTGCCAAAGCTCAGGCTTGCTGTGTCACTACCACTACCACTGATACTGTACAAGCTCCCACTGGTTGAAGCACTCCGGTCAAAGGGAGACCCATTCAATTCAGTTTGATTGAACTCCCCACTGACAGGAAAGTGTCTAATGCCATTCACATGGTATGTGCTTGCTTCAGTAGTTCTCCCATTGCCAGCAGGAAAAAGACCTTGGAAATAACCATCATACAACAAATCAATGTCAGCACCCTGGTTCTCACTGTTGACTCCATTCGGTCCACTAGGGTTAAGGTAGGAGTGTGAAGAAGCTGTGCCTGAGGGTCCTGCTTCGTCTGGTGCAGCCCTCACATCTCGAGGACGGGGCCGTCGCCGAGTAATCAGATTCCTCCATGGTTTCATACCCCAAGGCTTGCTTGGATGTGGTGCCACCCTGACCTCTGCTGTTGATAATGAGCCTCGGACTTTCCTCAAGACTGCCTGCTCCCGCTGGAATTTTGCCTCCTCCTGCAAAATCAAAACATCAGTGACTTTGCAAAAGCATCTACTGACATAAAAAATGTTTCATTGTTAACTATGCAATCTGGTCACATCATACAATCCCAATCTCACATAATAAAACTATGCACAGCTTTGTGCTTTGCCTGCTGGACTCTCTGAAAGTAAACAGGGCCCAGCATGCTTGTGACCAACTCACAATTCAGAGCTCATCAGTCAGATGCACTGAGCTCCACTGTGCTCTCTGTGCACTAGTTTACTAGTGAAACTGCCCGCAAGTTGATATACATCCATCATCTACAAATCAAGATTAACAGTAGCAGTTTGTATTGAGTACTTGGACAAAAGCAGCAGTGAAGTTCAGAAAACCTGAGATTGGGAATTGAGCAAAAGCTCATCATCTTCACAGCAGAAGTTGCCAATGGTGCGCACATCGAGAAAGAGTCCACCATCCCGGACCTGTAAAATGTGGATGAACTGGAAACGAACTGACAAAATAGCCAACAAATCATCATGCAAGAAGACTCCTGCATTGTGGGCCAAGTGAATGTAATCGTCACGGAACACTCGCTGATCTGTCACCACTCCATCTGCCAATCGAACCAGGAAAAATGTCGTCTTTTCAATGCTAGGCACTGTGCCCACTGCACCCAGAGCAGCAGCAGGGTTGATGTCTTGTATTGTAGATGCAGCAAAGATACCATAGACATTATTCTCTGTGGAGAGAAAGAAATCCTTGCAAAGGACCTCTGTTTGTCCAGTTGCAAGAGAGATTTGGTGGAGCAATGTGAAGTAGCTCTCAAATTTCTTTGCTTTGCTGGGTAGTTCATCAACTGAATCAGCAGTGGTGCAGTACGAGAGCCAACAGGGTCGATAAATAAGCACGTCATGTAGATTTCTGCTGAAGCAAATCAGGTACTGTCCATCATTTGTGAAACAGCGCCACAGCTGTTCTGGGCACTCCACATCATACACCGTGAAGCTTGGCACAATGTTCTCATACAGCTGTCTAGTTTTGTTAATCTGCACACATAATTCCAAAGCTCCTGGACGTTAGCATTCCAACACAAATTCAAGCTTAATTTAGATATCTATATCACTTTGAGAATCCCCACAAAACCAATACTGAATTGCCTGCTAGAGGATGGAACCAGATAAAATTGCCAGCTCCATGCAAAACCACTAGGGTTAGGCATCAGTACCAAATCCCCAATGGTTGAAGAGCAGCACATGTAGGGTTAGTCCCAGGAAAGTGAGAATGAAAATACAAGGTCTGCAATGTGTGCAGGACTGTGCAGCTTTTGCACAGTCCATGTTTTCCCTACACATTTACTATTCTGATGTGTATCAACTGAAAATCGTACATTACATCTTCAAAGCTTCCATTGATTGAGTCTAAGTGAAGTGCACTTCCATGTGTCAAGAACACATTCAGGAGCATAGTGACGAGTCTGTGATTGAAACAAAAGTCCTTGAGAGATGTGTAGAAATCCCCCAAAAGGCATAAAGGAATGTGAGAACAGGAAAATGGGTAGTGGGTCATGGGTCATGGGTGAGGTGAGGTTTTGAAGAAGCTGAAGAGAAACTCGCTGTCCAGGCACATGTGGGGTTTTATTATGAGAGGGGAAGAAAGAAGGAGAAAAGAACGAGAGAGAGAGAGTGTGTGTGTGTTTACATGTGTGTCGGGAGGTGCACGATTGATTTGTCTTGAGAAAAGCCTGTGAACAATGTTCTCACTCTGCTTCCACATTCATTAAGGCCTGGAAGAAGTCAAAACGGGTGAAGAAATGGCTGGTGGTGGAGCACAGCGCTCTTGCTGCCATGCCCACCATATGCCACACCTCCTTTTCCTTCACTCTCCCATCCAATTGACGACGCTTCACAACAATCAGAGACAACCCCGACGCCAAAATTCCAGACTTCAATATAGCCCCCAAAAAAACAACAAAAACAAAAAAACAACAGATCGCAATCGAGGTGAGTTGTCGGGAGGGAAAGGGGAGGGAACAAGAAGAAAGGAAGAAGAAGAAGGCCCAAAAAAAAACAAAAAACAAAAAACCCTAAAGAAAGAACTCCCTTTCCTTCCAACAAACTCTAGCGAGGAGAGGAGAGGAGAGGAGAGGAGGAGGCCTGAGCAAACAACAAAAATACAGAACTCAAAGTCCCCCCTCCAAAAAGAAGTTCACAAGTTAGAACTGGAAAAGAGAAAAACCCCAACTCCCAGAAACGAGAGTGAGTGCAACACAAGACAAAAAGGAAGAAACCCAAAACCACGTCTTCTAAAGTAAGTTCTTCCACAATCTCCCAAGTTTGAAAAACAACCCCCCCAAAAAAAAAAAGTAAAATAAATAAAAATATAGAAACAATGAAAAACTCAAAGTAAGTTGCGATTTGTAGTTAACGAATAAGAAAGGAGCGAAGAGAGGAGATGGCGGGGGTATGAAGAAGAGGAAGAAGAAGAAGAAACGCGCATAGTGTAGAGCAGAAGAAGTGGCGATGGGAAGAGTGCGAGGCAAAACGCAAAGGGAACAAGAAACCGTAGCGAGAGAGATATAGGGGCATGTGCTGCAGGAATTGCCACGTCTAAGATGGATGTATTGAAATTCTCTGTTGCCATTATTCATCCAACTGCTCCTTCCCTCATTCCTTTCGCTCCCGATTTCTTCGTATTCTTGTTCTTCTTCATCGCCATTTCTGTTCGTCGGTTCCGTCGGGCTTCTCTCCGGTTGAGCTTCTCGTCATTGGTGGCCCAGTACACAATGCAAACCCGTCACGTGTCACAAAACGCGTGGTGCGTTTGTTGCAAGCGCTCTGTCTCTGTCTCTGCCTCTGTGTGTGTCTTTTACTCTTTCTTCTTCTTTCCCTCTGGGCTCTCGTTGGTTGTTATTTTTATTTTTGATATCGAAATTTTTTGGCGAAACTTTAGAAAAAACAAATTCAAACTTAGTCGAACTTACACTAAAAAATAAATAAATTTCCAAATTTCTTCGTCGAAAAATGGCGAAATTTCGCCAGGAAAAAAAAAGCTCCACTACTTAAAGGGGTGTGTCACACTGTGGCCTTGCCATTTACATTTTAAAAAGTATCTTAAGGCAAAAGAAGAATTATGAAAACTCAAATATTTCACCATGCAAAAATATAATCTTCAAAAAATCCTCTAAAAAAAACACCAAAATCCTTCAAGATATTATAACTCTATAACTAATCTCAAGTTTCAACACAAGCCAAAATATCATAATTTTAGAAATCCTCCTATAAAAATAAACCTATATTACCTAGGGGCCAAAAGTCCCTTAAGCTACTATATACTCTATAATGAATCTAAACACGATATCTTTGCCTTGGGTAGGCAAGGCCAACAACAAAACATTGTGTGTAACTTTTGTTGTTTTCATTTGTTCCCACATCTTGAGGAATATTTTATTTTAGGGTAATAATTTACCATGAATAAAATTTGTATTGTGAATAAAAAATTGTGACTTTTCATTCATGCAAGGGTTTTTTAATACTTATGATTAAAAAATTATGATTAGAATTATTTGGAGATTTTTTTTCCCACAAAACAGCAAAATTTAGCATAACTTAGCCAAGGAAAACAGAAAATTTTGCATTTTTTTTCACATTTTTGATTTTATTTTATTTTTGAAAAGAACACTCATTTCTTTTTTTTTGGAATTTCATGAACATGAAGACCTAGCTTTTTTTTTGTTTTTAAAAAAACTTTATACTATTGGGACAACATATTATAGGGCAAAAACAAAATTCATCCATTTTTCATGTGGGTTTAGGGTTTAAGGGGTACATGGTAGAGCCATTGCAAGATAAGGCAATTTACAAGATTCTCCACCCACCTATCCACCCAATTCTCCTTTTTCTGCATTTTTGTTTTTTGATGTGGTAATTTTTGAGCCCCGCAACTACCTTAGTACCTTTACCACTCTGGCATCTTCTTGACCAAATATCGATTTTTTTTTAAAAATCACTTGGAAAATAAAAAGACAAGAATGTTCTGAAATTCCTATGGTTGAGGTGAGAAATAAATTATGCCAAGTAAATTTCGCACTTTACTTATGGCCAGCCGCCACACCACACGATCAAAGCCCCAACTTGGTTTGAGATTGTTTGGAGCCATGATGTGCAAACTATTCATGATTGAACTATTTTCTCAATGAAAATTAAATAAAATCAAAACTGAAAACTGTATCGAGGGGCATTCTTTTTTGTGTTGTTGAAAAGCCCTCGGCGAGTCAGATTTAATAGAGTTTATTTCACAATTTTCAGAGTTAAGGTGTGAAAGATCTCGATTTTGGAGTGGAATTTGTTGCTGGAATTTCAAACAAATTGCACTCTTGGCCAAAGCCTCTGGCCTAAGGCTTTTTACCCTTCGTGTAATGAAGCCAATAAAATAAAGTAATGGGGGGTATTAGCCCAGGCCAAAAATGGCAATGAACAGTTTTGGAAATAGAAATTTCATGTCCCCAATGTGAAGGCTCAGCATGCGCTCAAAGTGCCTTGATTTTTTTTTCTTTTAAGTTTTGGTGGGGGGGAGGATTTTTTTT